>Ga0066364_10000002_pt1 | contig 32623 bp, 30 predicted proteins | sample Knorr_S7_td_Surf_FD_70970 | JGI IMG/M metagenome (GOLD analysis project Ga0066364, IMG submission 70970) | Marine microbial communities from Southern Atlantic Ocean transect - Knorr_S7_td_SurfaceA_ad_6m_LV_A | ecosystem: Environmental > Aquatic > Marine > Oceanic | place: Southern Atlantic...
CCAAAAGTAGAAGTTAAGGAGGAGCCAAAAGTAGAAGTTAAGGAGGAGCCAAAAGTAGAAGTTAAGGAGGAGCCTAAGTCAACAACTCAAGTTCAACCAAAATCTGAATCAAATGAAAGAATACTTATTTCACCATTAGCAAAAAAACTTGCATCTGAAAAGGGAATAGATACTTCATTAATTAAAGGAACTGGTGATAATGGAAGAATTATTAAGAGAGATATAGATTCATATAAACCATCTAATTACGGTCACTTTACTCAACCAAAGCCACATGTTAAAGAGTCATCATATGAGATTCCTAACAATACAATGAGAAAAGCTATTGCAAAGAGATTATCTGACTCAAAATTTTCTGCACCTCATTATTATTTAAACATTGAGATGGAAATGGATAATATGATATCATTTAGGCAACAATTTATAAATACTCAAAATATAAAAATTTCATTTAACGATATAATAGCTAAGGCCGTTGCACTTTCTCTTGCTAAGCACCCAAAAGTTAATTCTAGATGGTATGATGACAAAATCTTATTCAATGAGCATATTCATCTTGGTGTTGCTGTTGCTGTTGAGGATGGCCTAGTAGTCCCTGTTGTTAAGTTTGCAAACTCTAAAGATCTTCCTGAGATTAATTTGGAAATAAAAGATTTTGCAGAAAGAGCAAAAAATAAAAAGTTAAATCCCTCAGAAATTGAAGGAAGTACATTTACTATATCTAATCTTGGTATGTTTGGTATAGAAAGTTTTACATCGATAATTAATCAACCTAATTCTGCGATACTTTCCATTGGTGCAATAATTCAAAAACCAATAGTTAAAAATTCAGAGATAGTTGTTGGAAATACTATGAAGCTAACATTAGCATGTGATCATAGAACAGTTGATGGTGCTACAGGTTCATTGTTTCTAAAGACTTTAAAAGATTACATTGAAAATCCAGTCTCAATTTTAATTTAATGAAGACGATACTCGTATCCGGAACAAGCTCTGGTATAGGCTATGAAATTTGTATTCAAGCTCTTAAGCTTGAATATAAAGTTATATCTGTATCAAGAAATTCTAAGCCTCTGGAAAATATTAAGGGGATTGATTGTTATTCAGTTGATATAACAGATAATGATCAATTAAATGAATTAGTTGAAGATTTGAAAAGTAAAAACATTAGAATTGATTTTTTAATCAATAATGCGGGTCATCTAAAAAACGAAACTTTTGATAAAACTTCATATGAATCTTTCAAGCAAACTTACGATGTAAATGTTTTTGGTTTGGCTCAGATGACAAGATTACTATTACCAATAATTAATAATTCAGGTCATGTTATTAACATAAGTAGTATTGGAGGCGTAAATGGTTCAAAAAAATTTCCAGGTCTATCTGTATACTCAAGTAGCAAAGCTGCAGTTATTGCTTTAACTGAAGTATTAGCAGAAGAATTTCCAAATGGCCCCTCTTTTAATGTACTTGCTCTAGGTGCAGTTCAAACAAAGATGCTTAAAGCGGCTTTTCCTGAATATGTTGCACAAACAAATCCTAGTGAAATGGCAAGTTATATATTGGATTTTGCTTTAAATGGTGGAAAATTATTTAATGGAAAACTAATATCTGTTTCAAACTCAACCCCCTAACTTTCCAACTTTTCTTAGTAACTCAGATGAGTAGACAAAGTCGTTAACTAGTTTGTTATTGGTTTTTAGAATTTGTTTATTATTTCCTTCCCAGACTTTTTCTCCTTGAACTAAAAAAATAATTTTATCCCCAATCTCCATAACTGAATTCATATCATGGGTATTTATGACAGTTGTAATATTGTACTCGATTGTTATCTCTTGAATTAACTTGTCAATTATTATAGCTGTCTTTGGATCAAGTCCGGAATTGGGCTCGTCACAAAAAAGATACTTTGGATTTAAAACAATAGCTCTTGCTATTGCAACTCTTTTTTTCATTCCACCGGATATTTCAGAAGGATATTTATTATCAGCATCTTTTAAGTCAACTCTATTAATTACCTCTTGAGCTCTAATCAACATCTCTTCATCAGTTGTATTTGAAAACATCTTCATTGGAAAAATAATATTCTCTAACACCGTCATTGAATCAAATAAAGCACTTCCTTGGAAAACAGTTCCAACTTCTTTCCTTAAATTAGCTACTGCTGATATATTCTCTTTATCAAATTTTTCATTATCAAAATAAATATTTCCTCTGTCAACCTCAAGGAGTCCTAGGAGACACTTCATTAAAACAGTTTTTCCTGAGCCACTCTGACCAATTATTAGATTAGTTTTTCCCTTATCAAAAACAGTTGAAATTTCTTTTAAGATTTCAATACCATCAAATGATTTTGATATTTCTTCTACTTTAATCATTAGGCTAATAAAAGTTGAGTTACAACAAAGTTAATTATGATAATTACGATACTTGTCCAAACAAAAGATATATTACTTGCTTTACCTACTTCCAGTGCACCACCTTTCATAAAGAATCCATGATAAGATGGAATTGTAGCTAAAATAAATGCAAATAATGTTGTCTTTATATATGCATATATTACATGAAACACTTTAAAATCTAATTGAATTCCTTGAATAAAATCAAAACTTGTAGAAAATCCTGCGTAAACACTGGCCACGTAACCACCTAATATTCCAAGAAACATCGCTAAAGTAATTAAAAATGGATATAACATTAAAGAAATAATTTTAGGGAAAATTAGATAATTAAATGAATTAACTCCCATTACCTCCAGAGCATCTATTTGTTCAGTAACTCTCATAGTTCCAATGCTTGATGTAATAAAAGATCCAACCTTTCCTGCCATAATTATAGAAATTAGAGTTGGAGCAAACTCTAAAATTACTGATTGTCTTGTTGCAAACCCAATTAGATTTCCAGGTAGAAAAGGACTCTCGATATTAAGGGCAGTCTGAATTGCAACAACGCCTCCCACTAGAAAAGACATGAAAGCTACAATCCAAATTGAGCCAATAATGAGATCATCAATCTCTTGAACAATTAATTTTTTTAAAACATTCCACTTAGTAAATTTTGTAAAGGTGTATTTAATCATTAAAAAATACCTACCTATATGAAAAAAAAGTTTCATTATGATTAAATCTTATAGGTTATAGCATTTATATTCATACCTGCTCCTACACTTGCAAACATTATTATATCTCCTTTATTTAAGACATGTCCTCCATAGTTGTTCCTTTTAACTATATCAAAAAGAGTTGGAATTGTAGCGACAGAACTGTTTCCAAATTCTTCTATGTTCATTGGAAGAACATTCTCCGGTGGAGTTGTTTTATAGAGTCTGTAAAATCTCTTAATAATTGCTTCATCCATTTTTTTATTAGCTTGATGAATAAATATTTTTTTAAGGTCATCAATATTACATTTAGACTCATCAAAACATGATTTCATAGCTATTGGCACATTTGTAAGTGCAAATTCATATACTTTTCTACCCTGCATTTTGATAAACTTTTGATCTTCACTTCCTCTTAAGTCTTTATCATAAGATGAGCCATAGAAAATAAAATCATTTTCACCCTCATAGGTAAAAGTTGCAGATTTATGAGATAGTATACCCCCGTTATAAGAAGTGTCCTTTTCTAATATAGTAGCACCAGATCCATCTGCATATATCATTGAGTCTCTATCGTTTTCGTCTAGAATTCTTGAAAGTGTATCACAACCAATTATTAAACATTTACTTGCCATTCCAGAGTTAATAAAAGATTTAGCTTGAATCATTCCCTCTACCCAACCTGGACAACCACAGATAATGTCATATGCTACACAATTTGGATTTTTAATTTTAAGTTTTGCTTTAACTTTTGAAGCAATTGAAGGAAGTGTATCTACTTGTCCACTGTTACATGAAATGTCCCCTGCATTATGAGCGACAATAATGAAGTCTAATGTTTCCTGATCAATTTTTGAATCAATAATTGCATTTCGTGCAGCATCTGTTGCTAAGTCAGAACAATTTAATTTATCAGAAGCGTATCTTCGCTCAGTTATACCAGTTATGGACTTAAACTTTTCGATTATTTCTGGATTTGAACTTTGAATATCACTACCATCTCTATCTAAGAATTTATTCTGAAGAAAATCTGAATTTTTCTTTGTGATATCTGGTGTGCAGCTTCCTGTACCAGTTATTCTGTAGTTCATTTTATAAAATTACTTAAATTATTGATAAGTCTCTATAGGAGGGCAGCTACAAATTAAATTCCTGTCACCATAAGCTTCATCTACTCTTCTAACTGATGGCCAAAATTTATTAGTTTTTAAATAGGTTTTAGGGAACGAGGCATCCTCTCTACTATAACTGTATGGCCAGTCAGTGGATGTCAACATCTTTAATGTATGTGGAGAATTCCTGAGCATTTCTCTTTTAGAGTCATCATCGGAAGTAATCTCAGTGTAAATTGAATTAAGAGCTTCACAGAATTTATCTAATTCATTTAAATTTTCACTTTCGGTTGGCTCAATCATCATTGTGCCTGGGACTGGAAACGAAACCGTTGGTGCATGAAATCCATAATCAATAAGTCTTTTAGCAATATCTACAACTTCAATATTATATTTTTTGAACTCTCTACAATCTATAATAAATTCATGTGCTGATCTACCATTTTCTCCACTGTAGAGTATTTTATAATTTTTTTCGAGTTTAGTTTTTAAATAGTTTGCATTTACAATTGCAATTTCAGTAGATTTTCTAATACCATCTCTCCCTAACATTCTTATATAGCCATATGATATTAGGCAAACAAGGGCTGATCCCCAAGGTGATGACGAAATTGCATCAAGTGAATTATCTCCGCCTGTTTTGATTAATGGATTGGATGGAAGGAATTCTTTAAGATGTTCTGCTACACAAATTGGTCCGACACCTGGTCCACCACCACCATGTGGAATTGAAAAAGTTTTATGCAAGTTTAAGTGACAAACATCTGCGCCAATTATTTTTGGACTAGTCAATCCAACCTGTGCGTTCATATTTGCTCCATCCATGTATACTTGGCCACCATTTTGATGAATCAAGTTATTAATTGATTGAATCTCAGATTCAAACACTCCATGAGTAGATGGGTATGTAATCATCAATGCAGCAAGGTTATCTTTATGGTAATTTACTTTAGCTTTTAAGTCATTGAAATCAATATTCCCTTTTTCATCAGTATTAATAACTACAACTTTCAATCCCGCCATAATTGCTGATGCAGGATTAGTTCCATGTGCAGAGGACGGGATCAGGCATATGTCTCGGTGATTATCACCCTTTTTTTCTAAATAAGATTTTATGACCATTAATCCGCTATACTCTCCTTGAGCACCAGAATTAGGTTGTAGTGAAGTTGCAGCAAAACCAGTAATCTCGGAGAGATAGCCTTCTAATCTACTAAGTACCTCATGATACCCTTTAGCTTGATCAACAGGAACAAATGGATGTATGCTGTTCCACTCACTCCAACTTAATGGTATCATTTCTGAAGCTGAATTTAACTTCATAGTACAAGATCCAAGTGAAATCATTGACTGAGTTAGAGACATATCCTTATTTTCCAGAGATTTTATATATCTCATTAATGAAGTTTCAGAGTGGTATAAACTGAAGACAGGATGAGATAAAATGCTAGATTTTCTCTCATTTGTAACTTCAGCATCTGTTGGAAATTCGTTGATAGTTGACACCTTTCTTGTAAAGTCTTCAAAAACTGAAATAATCTCTTTAAGATCTTTTAAATTTGTTTTTTCATTTACAGAGATTGATATTTCTCCATCGGAGAGATAGCAAAAATTAATTTTTTTTATGCAAGCTAATTCTTTTATTTTTTTTGAATCGCATAAGACTGTTACTGTATCATATAATTCAGAATATTTAATTTTAAGTCCAATTGATTCTAAATTTCTTTTTAGATAAACAGCTTTAAGATGAATAGATTTTGAAATTTCTTTTAAGCCTTTTGGCCCGTGATAAACTGCATACATTCCAGCCATCACTGCAAGTAAAACTTGTGCAGTACAGATATTTGATGTTGCTCTGTCTCTTTTAATATGTTGCTCTCTGGTTTGAAGAGCCATTCTGAGAGAATAATCCCCATCTATATCCTTGGTTACTCCAATAATTCTTCCTGGAATGTTTCTTTTATACTTTTCTTTGGTTGCAAAAAAAGCAGCATGAGGACCCCCATAACCAAGAGGTATTCCAAATCTTTGAGTTGTTCCAACAATAACATCAATTTTATCAGTTTCAGGAGGTTCAATTAAAACAATTGACATTAAATCAACAGCAATAATTACTTTAAGATCATCATTATTTAAAGATTCTAGAAAATTATCAATCTTCTCAAGTTTACCATCCTTTCCAGGATATTGAATAATACATCCAAAAAACTCATTTTCATTAATTTCATTTATATTACCTGTTACTAATTCAATATCGAGTGGGTTAGCTCTTGTTGAAAGAACAGCTAAGGTTTGCGGAAAAATATTTGAGTCAACATAAAATTTATTTTGATTTGTTAGTTTTTGTTCTCTTGATCTATTATTATACATCATAATCATTGCTTCAGCAGCTGCAGTTCCTTCATCTAAAAGTGATGCATTAGCTATCTCCATTTTGGTTATATCACAAATCATTGTTTGGAAGTTTAACAGAGCCTCTAGCCTCCCTTGAGCAATCTCTGGTTGATATGGAGTGTAGGCGGTATACCAACCTGGGTTCTCTAAAATATTTCTTTGAATTACTGAGGGTGTAAATGTGTCGTGATAACCAAGTCCAATATATGTTTTAAATTTCTGATTTAAAGATGATAGTTTTTTTATCTCTTTTAAAAATTCCATTTCGGAAATACCCTCTGGAATATTAAGATCATTTTTTAATCTAATCTTATCTGGGATAGTTTGCTCAAGAAGTTGTTCAACAGATTCAACACTAATTGTACTAAGAATTGTATTTAACTCAGAAGTATTTGGGCCTATATGTCTTCGAGTAAAATTTTCCTTAAACATTAAATATTTTTAGCAAAAATATGTATTATTGAAAACTAAAATAATAATGTTCATTAAATGTTAAAACTTTTTTTCTATATACTATTAGTTTTTCTTCAAACTCCTATCATTCAACATATTGATAAAGATCAGGTTATCGATTTAATCGATGAGAAAGTTTATATAATTGACGTTAGAACAGAAGAGGAATTTAAAAATGGTAAAATAAGATCCTCATTTAATATTGACTTTCAAACGAGTGAGTTCATAGATAATTTAAAAAAGCTTGATAAAGAAAAACCCTACATTATATATTGCATGTCAGGTAATAGAAGTTTAAAGGCTAGTCATGTGATGAAGTCTTTAGGATTTAAAATGATATATCATTACAAAAACGGATATAAGGATTGGGTTAAAGACTAGCTGTTTTTCTTTAAATCTTTACTGCTTTCAATGACCTTTTTTTCTAAATCTTTTTTATAAGCCTTAACTCTGTCTGCAACATTAGAATTAAAAGATCCAATTATCTGAGCAGCCAGTATGCCAGCATTTTTTGATCCGTTTAACGCTACAGTTGCAACTGGGACTCCTCCAGGCATTTGAAGAATAGATAGAATTGAGTCCCAACCATCAATTGAATTTCTTGACTTAATTGGAACTCCGATAACAGGCAGACTTGTAATTGAGGCTACCATACCAGGAAGATGGGCCGCTCCTCCTGCACCAGCAATAATAACTTTTATTCCTTTTTTTTCAGCATTAGAAGCATATTCTACCATTTTGTTTGGTGTTCTGTGAGCAGAAACAATATCATATTCTGTTTCTATATCAAATGACTCGAGGATTTCAATAGCCTCATTCATTATATCAAAATCGGATTTACTTCCCATTATAATTGCTACTTGGCTCATTTTTTAGATGTAATAATAATTGTTTCTTTAATTTCTTTTGCTAATTCTTTAGCTCTATCAATATTCTCATTAACTACGGTTACATGACCCATTTTTCTGTTGAATCTAGTTTCAAATTTACCGTAAATATGTGGATTAACACCTTCAAGCCCAATAATTTGATCAAAATTTTTATAAATAACAGGACCTTTAGATCCTTTTTCACCTACTAAATTTACCATTACAGCAGTCTCAATAATCTTTGTACTTCCTAAAGGCATATCAAGAATTGATCTTAAAAGTTGTTCAAATTGACTTGTATACGAGCCCTCTATTGAAAAATGATAACTATTATGTGGTCTTGGGGCAACCTCATTCACAAGAATCTCATCTTCAGAAGTTAAAAACATTTCAACAGCTAATATTCCTACAATTTTTAGTTTTTTTGCAACCGCTATAGCAAGCTGCTCTGCATTTGATTTAATCTCAAAATTAATTTTTGCAGGTGATAATATATACTCAACTTGATTAGAGTCACTATTGAACTCCATTTCAACTACCGGATAATTAATTAGTTCTCCCGATTTTCGAGATGCAACCATTACAGAAAGTTCCTTTTTTATTGAAATTAACTCCTCTACTATACAAGGACAATCATCTATTTTTTCTAAATCTTTATTATTAGAAATTTTATTTACTCCATATCCATCATATCCCATTCTTGAAGCTTTCCAAATAAAAGGAAATGAAATTTCACCTTTGCTTATATTATCTTTTAACTCACCTATCCCTTTTAAAATTTTATAGGATGAAGTTGGAATTTGATTATTACTATAGAATTGTTTCTGTCTAGATTTGTCTTGAATTATTTCAATAACTTTAGATTGAGGTAAAACCTCTAATCCATTAGATTCAAGAAATTTTAATGCCTCAACATTAACATTCTCTATTTCAATTGTTAATATATCAACCATCTTACCAAAATTGATAACTGTATCAAAGTCCATTAAGTCACCTTGAAAAAATCTTGAGCAAAGTTTACTTGATGGACATTTCTCACTGGAATCTAAGACATATACTTTAAGTCCCCATTTGTTAGCAACATCAAGAACCATTTTTCCTAGCTGACCCCCTCCAAGTATTCCAATTATTCTATTTTCCTTAAACATATTTCAAAAATAAGCATTCATTTAATCACAATAAAGAATCCCAAACATTTTAAATATCTTTGTCCTCATGTTTAATGTTGTAATTTTTGGAAAACCAGGATCCGGAAAAGGAACCCAGGCAAATTTTTTAAAAGATAAATATGACTTATATCATATATCCACAGGTGATCTATTTAGAAAAAATATTTTAAATGAAACTGATCTTGGTATTGAAGCAAAGTCATTTCTTGATAACGGAGATCTTGTCCCAGATATTGTTACGATAAAAATGCTTGAAAATGAGGTTACAGAAAATAAGGGTGTTAAAGGCTTTATTTTTGACGGTTTTCCTAGAACACTTAATCAAGCTGAATCCTTAGATATTTTTCTTGAATCAGTTAACCAAAAAATAAATGCAACAATTGCTCTTGAAGTAGATGAAGATGAGTTAATAACAAGGTTGTTGGATCGAGGAAAGACTACTAATAGATCTGATGATCAGGATATTCAAAAAATTAAAAATAGATTTAACGAGTATAATAATAAGACATCTGTGCTAATAAATTTTTATCAAAAACAGTCAAAGTTCTACTCAGTTAATGGTCACGGAAGCGTTGAAGATATTACTTTAAGATTATTTAATCTTGTTGATAGTTTAATCTAATCTCTCATGATAGTCGATAATTTTGTTGATTACGTTAAGCTTACATTAAATTCAGGTAAGGGTGGAAAAGGTTCTACTCACCTGAGAAGGGAAAAGTTTGTCCCAAAAGGAGGTCCAGATGGAGGTGATGGTGGTAACGGTGGTAATATTATTATAAAAGGAAATAGTAACTTATGGACTCTTCAAAGTTTTCGTTATAAAAAACATTTTAAAGCTGGAAATGGAGGTGATGGAAGTGGATCAAGAAAATCTGGTAGTAATGGAGAAGATATTATTATAAATGTTCCACTGGGAACTGTTGTCAAGGAATTAGAAACTGAAAATATTATCTGCGAAATCAATGATGAATCCTCCGATTTAATTCTTTTAAAAGGTGGAAAAGGAGGACGTGGCAACTCTCATTTTAAGAGTCCAACTAATCAGACTCCTAGATATTCTCAAAGCGGACTTCCTGGTAAGGAATTAAAAATAATTTTAGAGCTTAAAGTTCTGGCAGATGTTGGATTAGTTGGATACCCTAATGCTGGAAAGTCAACACTACTGTCTGTTTTATCTGATGCGAAGCCTAAAATAGCAGATTACGAATTTACAACACTAAAACCCAACCTAGGAATTGTTGCAATGTCAGATTATAGATCATTTGTAATGGCAGATATACCTGGGATAATTGAAGGAGCAAGTGAAGGTAGAGGCTTAGGTCATTATTTTCTTAGACATATTGAAAGAAACTCTATACTTCTATATGTTATACCTGTAGATACAAAAAATATAAAGATGGACTTTGTGATTCTTCAAAAAGAACTCATAAAATATAATTCACAATTGGCTGATAAAGATTTTATAATAGCCTTTAGTAAGGCAGACCTAATGGACCAAGAACTATTGGAAGAATTTAAAGGAATTTTAGAAAAAGAATTTAAAGATATACAGTATAATATAATATCTTCTGTAAGTACTTTTGGTATAAATGAACTTAAAGAGGAATTATGGAACAAACTAAATCAAAAAAATTGAACTATGGATATTAAAGATGCACAGAAATTAGTAGATGAATGGATAAAAGAGCATGGTGTTAGATATTTTAACGAACTTACTAACATGGCTATATTATCAGAAGAAGTTGGAGAGGTTGCCAGGATTATTGCTAGAAAGTATGGTGAACAAAGTTTAAAAGTAAATGATAATGTAGATGATCTAGGTGATGAATTATCAGATGTATTGTTTGTTCTTATCTGTCTTGCAAATCAGACAGGGATTGATCTAGAAAAATCATTTAAAAATAATCTCTCAAAAAAAACTGAAAGAGACAAAGAAAGACATAAATCAAATAATAAACTTAAATAGTGTTTGAAATTTCAAAGAAATTAAAATCCATTCAAGGAGTTCTAAATATAAGTGGATCAAAAAGTGAGTCAAATAGACTATTGACCCTCAGAAGTTTTACCACTAATTTTAAGATAGATAATCTGTCTGATTCTGATGATACAAAAGTTTTAATTTCTGCAATTAAATCGAATAGTGAAAAAGTTGATATTAGTCATGCTGGTACGGCAATGAGATTTTTAACATCATATTTTTCATCAATTGAAGACTGCTCGGTTATTTTAACCGGATCAAAAAGGATGAGAGAAAGACCTATTTCAATTTTAGTTGATGCATTAAGAGATTTGGGAAGTGAAATATCATATCTAGGTAATGAAGGTTATCCCCCAATTAAGATTAATGGTAAATTAATAACTAAAAAACAGGTAAAACTCCCTGCAAATGTTAGCTCTCAATATATTTCATCTCTTATGATGCTTGGAGTTTCACTTCAAAATGGTTTAGTTATAAACCTTACGACAGAAATAACCTCACTTCCATATGTTCAAATGACAAGAAAAATAATAGAGAGAATAGGAGGTAAAGTTCAGCTAGAATCAAAAAAGATAATAATTGATTCAATAACAAGTAAAAAAATACCCAATCAAGTAGTTGAGTCAGATTGGAGCTCTGCATCCTATTTTTATAGTATGGTAGCTTTATCAGACTTATCAGACCTAACTTTAAAGACTTTCTATAAAAATAGTATCCAAGGAGACTCTAATCTAGTGGATATATATGAAAACTTTGGAGTCAAAACAGAATTTATTGCTAATCAAATTAAATTAACTAAAACTGATAAAAAAATTAAAAAAAATATATCATTAGACCTTACCAATAATCCTGATCTTGCTCAAACTATTGCTGTGACTTGTTTAGGCCTTGGTATTGATTGTGATCTATTTGGTCTTCACACGCTCAAAATAAAGGAAACTGATAGACTTGAAGCATTGAAATCTGAAATTGAAAAATTTGGAGTTGATAGTATACATGTAACTAAAAATTCCTTGCATCTCAAGAATAGTTCAGTTCTTAAATCTAATGTTGAAATAGATACATATCATGATCATAGAATGGCAATGTCTTTTACTCCATTATCTGTTTTAATGCCAATTAAAATCAATGATCCACAGGTAGTATCAAAATCATATGTATGCTTTTGGGATGATTTAGAAAAACTTGGTTTTAAAATTTCAAAAATAAATAGATAAATACTTGACTTTCGGTATCTCTGAGCAGTATATTTGCGAACCTAATTTAATTCTATGAAATTATCACATTTTGATTATAAACTACCTAATAAGCTTTTAGCTCAACATCCATCAAATGAAAGAGATGAGAGTAAGCTGATGCTACTAAATAGAAAAGAACAAACTATTGAGCATCTAATTTTTAAAGATATAATTGATTATTTTGAGGAAGGAGATGTAATTGTACTTAATAATACTAAAGTTTTTCCTGCAAGATTATATGGAAACAAAGAAAAAACTGGTGCAAGAATTGAAGTATTTCTTTTAAGAGAATTAAATAAAGATCAAAGGCTTTGGGACGTTCTCGTCGACCCGGCTAGAAAAATTAGAATTGGAAATAAACTTTATTTTGGTGAAGATGAAAGTCTAGTTGCAGAAGTTATTGATAATACAACATCTAGAGGTAGAACTTTAAGATTTCTGTTTGATGGTTCATATGATGAATTTAGAAATAAATTACAAGAATTAGGAGAAACTCCTCTTCCAAAATATATTACTAGACCAGTTGAAGAGAATGATAAAGATAGATTTCAAACCATTTATGCTAAAAATGAAGGAGCTGTAGCTGCTCCAACTGCCGGTTTACATTTTTCTAAACATTTATTAAAAAAATTAGAAATTAAAGGAGTATTGTTGCCTGAGATTACTCTTCATATTGGCCTTGGTACGTTTAGCCCTGTCGAAGTAGAAGACCTATCAAAGCATAAAATGGATAGTGAAGAGTTAAAAATAGATGAAAAAACTGCTGAAGTTATTAATAATGCTCTGAAAAACAAGAAGAGAATTTGTGCGATTGGAACAACTGTAATGAGGGGTCTAGAAAGTTCAGTTTCCTCGTTTGGTACTCTCAACCCATATTCTGGATGGACACACAAATTTATATATCCTCCATATGATTTCTCAATTGCTAATTCAATGGTTACTAATTTCCATACACCAAAATCAACTTTAATAATGATGGTATCAGCTTTTGGTGGAGTTGATTTTGTATTAAAAGCATATAAAGAAGCAATTAAGAAAAAATATAACTTCTTCTCTTATGGAGATGCTATGATGATCATCTAAGATTAGATTTTGAAAATTTCAAAAAAAATAAAAAGTCCTATATCTGAAGAGTTAAAATCTTTTGAAAGACAGTTTTTTAATTCTGTTTCTTCAAAAATAACGCTCCTTGATTTAGTGCTAAAATATATTCTTAAAAGAAAAGGTAAACAAATTAGACCCATTCTAGTAATACTTTTTTCTAAAATGTTTGCAAAAGGTAAAATTCCATCAAAAACATATAGAGCTGCAAATTTGGTTGAGCTAATTCATACTGCATCATTGGTTCATGACGATATTGTTGATGATAGTAATATTAGGAGGAGGTTCCTTACTATTAATGCTTTATGGAAAAATAAGATTTCAGTACTTGTTGGAGACTTTTTTTTATCTAAAGCTTTACTGCTTTCAACAAAAAATAAAGATTACGATTTATTAGATGAAATATCAACGGCAGTAAAAGAAATTTCAGAGGGTGAGCTTTTCCAAATTCAAAAGTCAAGAAGTTTAAAAATAACAGAGGAAGAATATATTTTATTGATTTCAAAAAAAACAGCTTCTTTATTTTCTTGTTGTTGTTCGCTTGGACTAATTTCGTCTGGTAATAAAAAATCTAAAAGTGTTGAAGACTTTGGGTTATTCTTAGGTATTATTTTTCAAATTAAGGATGACCTTTTTGATTACTCACAAAGAAGAATTGGAAAACCAACAAAATATGAATTAAAGAATCAAAAGATTACACTTCCACTTATTTACTCCATAAAAAAAGATATTAATAGTGAAAAAAGATTAATAAAATCCATTCTGAAAAGAAAAAAACTTACTGTCAAGGAAAAAAATAAAGTTTATCAATTTATAAAAGATAATGATGGATTTGATTATGCAAAAAATGTAATGTTAAATTACAAGAATAAGGCACTAAAAATTCTTGAAAGTTTTCCAGATAATGAGTCTAAACAATCACTTAGAATCTTATTAGATTATATCATTGACCGAAAGTATTAATTTATTATATTAATACTAAATTAATTATTTTGATTAGTAAAGAGACCATTGACAAAGTTTTTGAATTTGCTAGAGTTGAGGAAGTCATATCTGATTTTATTGCTTTAAAAAAAACTGGTGCAAACTTTAAGGGCTTAAGCCCTTTCACAAATGAGAAGACACCAAGCTTTATTGTCTCCCCATCAAAACAGATATGGAAAGATTTTAGCTCTGGTAAAGGAGGAAATGTAATTGCCTTTCTAATGGAGCATGAACAATTTAATTATCCCGAATCAATTAGATATTTAGCCAATAAATATAACATAGAAATAATCGAGACAAATGATAAAAATGAAAATTCTGAAGAAAGGAATAAAAGAGAATCTTTATTTATTATTAATTCTTTTGCTCAAGAATATTTTCAAAATGTTGTATTAAAAGAAGTTGATGTTAAAAATTATCTAAAAGAAAGAGGACTTTCAGACTCAACTATTGTGAACTTTAATATTGGTTTTAGCCCAGATAAAAAAAACAGTTTTTATAAAAATGCTTCTGAAAAGGGTTTCTCTATCGACTATCTTATCGAAACAGGTCTAGTAATATCAAATGAAAATAATCATATAGATAGGTTTAGAGGTAGAATAATGTTTCCAATAAAGAGCATCTCAGGTAGGGTAATTGGTTTTGGTGGAAGAATTATTGATTCAAATAAAAAAATTGCAAAATATATAAATTCTCCAGAGAGTAAAATTTATAACAAAAGTAAAACCCTTTATGGTATATACGAGTCCAAACAATTTATTGTTAAAAATGATGTCTGTTTCCTGGTTGAAGGATACATGGATGTAGTCCAATTACACGAACATGGAATTAAAAATGTTTTAGCAACATCAGGAACTTCTCTAACTAAAGATCAAATAATTCTTATTAAAAGACTTACATCAAATATTATTATTCTTTTTGATGGAGATCAAGCCGGCCTATCAGCATCAATGAGAAGTATTGATATGATTCTTGAGGAAGGACTTAATGTAAAAATATGTCAATTTCCAGATGGTGAAGATCCTGACAGCTTTGTTAAAAAATATAAACATGATAAAATGATTGAATATATTGATCAAGAATCAAAGGATCTAATCGATTTTATAATAAGCGTTAATAATGAATTTGAAAAAGATGAAGACAAAAAAGTTGATCTTATTAAAAGTATTCTTAAATCAATTTCTCTAATTCCAGATCTTCTTAAACAAGAGGTATATATAAAAAAGCTTTCCTCAGTTTTATCTATAGAAGAGTCATCGCTATTCAGATCTTTCTCAAATATTAAGGTTGGGAAAAAACTACAAAAATCAAAAAGTCGTCAATATTCTAAAAATATTGTAAAAATTGAATCTCCAAAAAAGGAAGATAAGAGTGGTTATATTTACCAATTAGAGAGGCAGATTATTAGTATTCTATTAAAATATGGAGTTGAGGAAATAGTCTTTGAAGATATCTTTCTAAATAAAAATGAAAAAGGAGATATAGTTGAAAGTAGAAAAGAAATTAGATCTAAAGTTTATGAAAAGATTTATCTTGATCTTCAGCAAGATGAGATAGAATTCACCCATGGTCCATTTAAGGAAATATACAACAAGCTAATTAATAGTTTTCATAATCAAAATTTAATTTCAATAGATAGTTTCATAAATGATCTTGAACCTAATTCAAGTAAAATAGTTTCGGACATTCTTATAAATGACGAAAAGTATCAGCTTCATGATTGGGAAAAAAAGAATATATATGTTAAAAAAATAGGAAGTGAGTTGAGTCAGCTAGTAAATGAAACAATATTAAATATGAGAAGATATTTAATTGATAAAAAAATCCATGAGCTTCAAGATAATAGTAATAATGAAACAAACAAAGTACTTGAGGAGGTTATGAGCTATTACAGGCTAAAAAAACTTTTATCAGCAAAGCTTAATAGGGTTGTCTGATATGACTTCTTGCCAAAATAAATAAATCAGTTTTAGAGTTAACTTCAAGCTTTTTCATTATTCTTGTAATATATGTATTTACTGTTTTTTGGTTAATCTTCAATGATCTAGAAATTTCAATATTTCTCTTTCCTTTAAAAAATAATTTAAGAACTTGAAGCTCTCTTTTTGAAAGACTATTTATTTTTTCAGTATTATAATCAAAGTTAAATCTATTTTTAAGTCTTGTAAATTTATTAAGCTCTGATAAGGTATATTTTGAAAATGCAATTTCTTGAAGTAGATGCCTAATAGTCTTTTTCTTTAAATCTTTTGTCAAAAAACCTGATGCACCAGCTTTGAGTAGTTTTATTGACTTATTTTCATTTGAAATGGAAGTAAAAATAACAACAGGTATTTCAATTTTATTTTTTTTTAGAATCTTTAAAATCTCCAAGGCCGTGCTTCCATTAAGATTTATTTCAGAAATTATAAAATCTATTTTTTCTTCAGTAATGCTTTCAATTAGTAAATCTTTATTATCTGAATATGATGATATTTCAAATACAATAGAGTTTTTAAAAATAGCTTTTAATCCAAAATAAATAATTGGATTACTGTCAAGTACTAAAATCTTTAATTTTTTCAAAATTTATAGATAATCTTTTGGTATTTCACAAACAGGAATTGGATCCATTTTATGTTTATTGGCTTTATGAAATGAATTAAATATATCTAATACCTCTTTTTCTCTTTTAGATAAATTATCACTTTTATTGAAGTTCATCATAGCATCTTCAATCTCTTCATAGGAAGCACCAATCTGTTCTTCATCACTTCTATTATCATTCCATAATCCATCATTTGGTTCAGCTTCTATAATTTCATCAATTATATTATGGAATTTTGCCAATGTAAATACCTCAGATTTAAGTAAATCAGCAATCGGGCTTATATCAACACCTCCGTCACCGTACTTTGTGTAGAATCCTATACCAAAATCTTCAACTTTATTACCTGTTCCAGCAACAATATAGTTATTTAGAGCAGAGAAATAATAAAGCGTAACCATTCTTAGTCTTGATCTTGTGTTAGCTAAACTAAGTTCATGTTTATCTGAACTATTATCAGGTAACGAATTAACAAAAGATTCAAATGTATCGTTTAATTCAATCTGTTTTGAAGTAACATTTGGATACTTAGACATTAACCAATCAATATGCTTTTTAGACCTTGAAACTTGATCTTTATTTTGATAAATTGGCATTTCCAGACATAGAATATTATGTCCAGTCTCAGCACAAAGAGTTGAGGTCAGTGCTGAGTCAACCCCTCCTGACACTCCTACAACTATACCTTTTGCTCCAGACTTATTTATGTAGTTTTCAATCCAGTTAGTAATGTGTTTAGATACTTTTTTCGGATAATTCATAAAATTGTATTTGACTATATTTGTGCAAATCTAATACATAAAATAATTAAATGAAAGAAACTGAAATAACAATTAAAGTGAAGTTAGATCAAAATAATATTCCAGAAGAAATAATGTGGTCTGCACCCGATGGTGGAATGAAGGATCAGCTTTCAAAAGCAATATTTCTTTCATTCTGGGATAGTAGACAAAAAGAAACTTTAAAAATGGATCTGTGGACAAAAGAAATGCCTATTGATGAAATGAAAACTTTTATGCTCCAAACACTTCAATCAATGAATCAGACTATCTCAAAAGCAATAGGTAATGAGGATTTAATAAAAATAATTGATGAATTTTCTCAAAAATTTGAGAGTAAAATTAACGAGGATACTAAATAGTATATTTTTTAATTGATTGATTTACAAATTCTAAGATTTCATCTACGCCTTTATTATCAATAGCCGAGGTAACAAAAGTTTCAGGTAAAACCTCCCAATGACTAACCAGTGAATCTTTATAAAGTTTAATTTTCTCATTTAGTATTTCTGATTTAATCTTGTCAGATTTTGTAAAAATAATAACAAATGGACACATCATGCTATTAAGATATTTCATGAATTCAAGATCAATCTTTTGGAGTTTATGTCTGCTGTCAATTAATAGTAAGGTAAACAAAAGTTGTTTCCTAGTTTTAAAATAACTTTTGTGAATTAATTTAATTTCTTTTATTATTTGTTTTGAAGTTCGTGCATATCCATATCCTGGAAGATCCACTAAGTAAAATTTATCATTAATCTTAAAATGATTAATTAAAATAGTTTTTCCAGGTTTTGAAGAAGTTTTTGCAATTGATTTTTTATTAAGTAAAGTATTGATCAACGAGGACTTCCCAACATTGGATCTTCCTACTAGTGCAAACTCAGGTAAATTTCCTTTTGGACATTCGCTAATTTTACTACTACTTTTTTCAAATACTGACTTAATAATTTTCATAATCAAAAGATTATAAGTTATTTTTAGAAAGCCAATCTTCCATAATTTTATTGAAGTCATTTGGGTGTTCCATCATTGGAGCATGTCCGCATTTATCGATCCAAGATAAATCTGAATTTGGAAGAAGTTTATTAAAATCTTTTGCAACATTAGGAGGTGTTACAGTGTCTTGTTTGCCCCAAATAATTAATGTCTTAGTATTCATTTTTGGGAGATCATTTGCCATATTATGTCTAATAGCACTTTTGGCAAGAGATAAAGTTTTTACTAATTTTTCCCTGTTATTTACACTAGCAAAGACATCATCAACAATTTCTTTTGTTGCGATCTTAGGATCATAAAAAACCTCTTCAGTCTTAGTTTTTATATATTCATAATTCCCTCTTTTAGGGTATCCGTCTCCAATCATAGACTTTTCGTATAATCCTGAGCTACCAGTTATTATCAAGCCGCTAACAAGTTCAGGATAATCCCTTGCAAATAGCAATGCCACGTGACCTCCTAATGAATTACCTAATAAAACTACATCTTTTAGGCTTTTATACTTAATAAATTCGAAAACAAACTTGGAAAAAGTAGTAACATTTGTTTTTAATATGGGAGTAGAATCAACAGGAAGTTCAGGGATTATAACTTTATGTTCAACACTTGGAAAATAGTCATATACTCCTTTAAAATTACTTAAGCCCCCCATAAGACCATGCAATATTATTATTGGTCTACCATCACCATTTTCAATGTAGTTAAAGCCACCTTCGTTAATTAACTCTGTCTCCATTAATATATACTGTATTTAAACTTTTTCAACTAAATAATTAATGAAAAAACTTAATCATTAAGCACAAATATATACATAAAGAATAACCTATTTTTTATACATCTTAATTAATTGTAAATCAGGATAATGAAGGAAAAAAAAATAATTTATTAACAAAGTGGTAAAAAGTGGTAAAAAGTGGTAAAATAATTTTATATTTGAGTAAATCAACCAATTAATGCAACACTTTGTTGGAACATTTGAATGTAAAGCAGATGATAAAGGAAGAATCATGCTTCCAATGTCATTAAAAAAACAGTTGTCTGATAAACTTAAAAATAGTTTTGTAATTAAAAGAGCTGTATTTAATCAGTGCTTAGAACTCTATCCTATTAAAGAATGGGATAGCTTAATGGAAAGAATAAATAACCTTAACAGGTTTAATAAGAAAAATATAGATTTCATTCGAAGATTTACAGCTGGTGTTAGACAGATTGATATAGATATTTCTGGAAGAATTTTAATTCCAAAGGATTTAATTAATCATGCAAAAATTAAAAAAGAAGTAGTTGTATCCTCGGCAGTAAATATTCTTGAAATATGGGACAAAACATATTACGAAAATGCTATTGATGATGCAAAATTTGATTTTGGAAATTTAGCAGAAGAAGTAATGGGGGATAAAGATGAGTAAATCATATCATATTCCGGTTTTATTGAAAGAGTCAATTAATGGACTAAATATTTTACCTAATGGGGTTTATGTTGATGCAACCTTTGGTGGTGGAGGTCATACTAAAGAGATTTTAAACCACCTTAACTCATCTGGAAAGGTTATAGCATTTGATCAAGATGCGGATGCAATAGAAAACCAAATTGAAGATAAACGTCTAAAGCTGATAAAATCAAACTTCAAATACTTAACTAACCACCTTAATTATCTACAAATTAATAAAATAGATGGCCTTCTTGCTGATTTTGGAATTTCATCATATCAAATTGATACTGAAATAAGAGGATTTTCTATAAGATTTAACTCAGATCTTGATATGAGAATGAATAAGGATCAAAAAAAGGAAGCAAAACAAATATTAAATAAGTATAGTAGTGACGACTTAAATTATATTTTCAAAAATTTTGGTGAGCTTAATAATTATAAAAAAGTTACTCAAACAATTATTAGTCAGAGGTCAAAACAAAAAATTGTTACAACTGGAGACCTAATAAATATATTAAAGCCAATATCTCCTCCAAAAAATAATAACAAGTTTTTAGCTAAAATTTTTCAAGCTATAAGAATTGAAGTTAACGATGAACTTTCTGTAATAAAAAAATTACTTAAGGCTTCATCACAATACTTGAACAAAGGGGGAAGGCTTGTTTGTATTTCATATCATTCTCTAGAAGATAGACTAGTGAAAAGATATATTCAAAATGGAAGCTTTAATCAACTAGTAGAAAGTGATATTTATGGAAATAAAAACACTTATTTCAGGAAGATAGGTAAAATAGTTACCCCATCTAAATATGAATTAAATAAAAATAAAAGATCAAGAAGTGCTAAGCTCAGAATTGCTGAAAAAATATGAAAAATTTTCTATCGTTTATAAATATTGATTTCCTAGCAGGTAAAGACTCCAGAAAAAATTGGAGAATGTTAATGTTCATTTCAGTTTTAATTATGATAACTATTTACAGTAGTCACAGTGCTGATCAAAAGGTCTTTAAAATATCTGAGTTAAATAAAGAAGTAAATAACTTAAACAATGTATCAGTATCAACTAAAATAGACTTAATGAATGTAAAAATGGAGTCCAAGGTAACTTCTAAATTGAATAGTCAAGGTTTCTATCCTTCTAACAATCAACCAGTAAAAATTATCATAATAGACTAGTATGAAAAAATCTGATAAAAGAATTGTCAACAGAATGAATATAGTGTTCTTTTTAATTCTTTTGTTTTCTTTTTTTGTTATTGGAAAGATATTCTATATACAAAATAATCATAAGCAAGATCCCTCAGTATTAATTGAAACTATTAAAAATGTTGAAGTAGAATCATCAAGAGGAAATATATATTCTGAAAATGGCGATTTAATAGTCTCAACTGTTACTAAATACGAGTTGAGATGGGACTCAAAAATAGCAAGTCAAAAACTTTATAATTCATCTGTAGATGACTTGTCATTTAATTTATCAAATTTTTTCAATAAAGAAAAAAACTATTTTAAGGATTATCTAAATAAGGCTAGAGTCAACAACAATAGATACTTGTTAATTGGAAGAGACCTCTCAATTACAGATGTGAATCTTATTAAATCTTTTCCAATTTTTAATCAAGGTTTATATAAAGGAGGTTTAATAATTAAAGAGAATCATTCTAGACAAAGTCATCTAGGTAAAGTAGCTGAAAGAACAATTGGATACGAAAAAGTTGATAAATCTGGAAATTACATTAGAGTTGGTTTAGAGGGAGCATACTCTGAGTTTTTATCCGGTAAAACTGGATTAAGACTAATGCAAAAAATTGCTGATGGACAGTGGAAGCCAATGACTTCTTATTATGAAAGGGATCCAGTTCCTGGTTACGATATTCATACAACTATAGATACTGAAATACAAGATATTGTTCACCACGAACTACTATTTCAGTTAGAAAATTTTGAGGCTGATCATGGAACAATGATTGTAATGGAAACTAAAACAGGTAAAATTAAAGCTATATCTAATCTTGGAGTAAACCAAGATGGTAAATATTATGAAAGATTAAATTATGCTGTTGGTGAAAGTCATGAGCCAGGATCTACATTTAAAGTAATGACTATGATTGCTGCTTTAGAGGACGGATTAATAAAACCTACTGATTCAGTTGATACAGAAAATGGAATCTTAAAATTTTATAACAAATATGAAGTAAAAGATTCAAATCGAAGTGGTTATGGGAAGATTACAGCTGCAAAAGCATTTGAAGTATCATCTAACACTGGAATTGTAAAACTAATATATGATAATTATAAAGATAATCCTGAAAGGATTGTTGATAGACTTATTAATATGAAAATTGATAGAAAAATTGGAGTCGATATTCAAGGTGAAGGTGAACCAAAGATCCCACATCCATCAGATGAGACCTGGAATGGATTATCTCTTCCATGGATGGCTTTTGGTTATGGTGTTAGTTTAACACCGTTGCAACAACTTACTTTCTATAATGCCGTAGCTAATAATGGAGAAATGGTTAAACCAAGTTTCATAAATAGTATCGGATCAATTGGAGAAAAACCAATTTTTCAAATAGATAGAGAAATTATAATGCCGTCAATTTCTTCAAAGCAGACATTGAGCTCAGTTAAGAAAATGTTGCTAAATGTAGTTGAAAAACCATGGGGAACAGCAAATAATATTTATGATGAAAAACTAAAAATTGCAGGTAAAACAGGAACAGCTCAAGTTGATTATACTTCAGAGGAAACACAGTATGTATCTAGCTTTGTTGGTTATTTCCCAGCGGATGAACCTATTTATTCATCAATCGTTGTAATTCATAAACCAAATAAATCTAAAGGGTATTATGGTGGAAAAGTAGCGGCACCCGTATTTAAAAAAGTGGCTAAAAAAATTATGAATAATATTCCAATAGAAATTGAGATTAACATTAACAAACTTGCTGAAGTATTTTGAAAGAATTAAAAGAAATATTATTTGGAGTAAATATTGATTCAGTATATGGTGACACTAATGTTAGTATATCTTCAATTTCATTTGATTCTAGAAAGATAAAACAAAATAGTGTTTTCATTGCTATAAAGGGATATGACTTAGATGGCCATGATTATATAGACCAATCAATAAATAATGGTGCAACAGTGGTTGTTTGTGAAACGCTTCCAAAAAAAATCAATGAACATAATATTATATTTATTACGGTTAAATGTTCAAAAACAGCTCTTTACACAATTTCTTCCAATTTTTACGATAATCCTTCGTCAAAAATAGATTTAATAGGAGTAACAGGGACTAACGGAAAAACAACTATAACATCTTTACTGTATAAACTTTTCAATAACCAAGGTATTAAATCTGGTCTAATATCAACTATAAATATTGAATATGAAGAATTTACTGAAAATTCAAAAAATACAACTCCTGATCCTATTTTATTAAATCATCATCTTAGCGAAATGTTAAGAAGGAACATAAGAGTATGTTTTGTTGAAGTTTCATCTCATGGAATTAAACAAAAAAGAGTTTTTGGTAAAGATTTTAAAGGAATTGTTTTCACAAACTTAACACATGATCATATTGATTACCATAAGACATTTCAAGATTATAGAGATACTAAAAAAGAAGTGTTTGATACTCTTGATAAAAATTCTTTTGCACTAATAAATATTGATGACAGAAATGGGAAATTTATGACTCAAAATTCATCTGCTAGAGTTTATACATATTCTATTAAAACTAAGTCAAATTTTTCATGTAGAATAGTTGAACAACAACTTAATGGAATGTTGTTAAATATTGAAAATAGTGAAATATGGACAAAACTAATAGGAGAGTTTAATGCTTATAACGTATTAGCAATTTATTCAATTGGTAAAATTTATGAGATAGATTCATTAAATCTTTTAACTAACATCAGTGAACTTAACAGTGTCCAAGGAAGACTTCAATCATTTCTTTCAAATAGTAAGGTAACAGTAATAATTGATTATGCTCATACACCAGATGCAATTGAAAATGTGCTATCTACAATCAATAAGATTAAAAAATCTAATCAAAACATAATAACAGTAATTGGATGTGGTGGAGATCGAGATCGAGCTAAAAGGTCAATGATTGGAAAAATATGTTCAGACCTCAGTTATAAAGTAATTTTTACATCTGATAATCCAAGATCAGAGAATCCTGAATCAATAATTGAGGATATAGTTTCAGGAGTATCAAACTACAACAATAATAAAATCTTAGTTGAGGTGGAAAGATTAAAGGCAATTGAAGAAGCAAGAAAAAATAGTGCAGAAGGAGACATAGTTCTTATTGCAGGAAAAGGACATGAAGACTATCAAATATTTAAAAATAAAGTAATCAAATTTGATGATTTTAAAATAGCCAAAAAAATTTTTAATAAGTAAGTATGTTATATTATCTATTTGAATTTCTGGAAACTAATTATAAAATCCCTGGTGCAGGTCTATTTAGTTTTTTATCATTTAGGGCAGCATTTTCTATTGTTTTATCATTAATAATATCAATTGTTTTTGGTAAAAAAATAATTAATTATTTGAGAAAAAAACAAATAGGAGAAAATATAAGAAAATTAGGTTTGGAAGGGGAAGAAAACAAATCTGGCACACCAACAATGGGTGGTTTAATAATAATTATCGCAACTATAATACCTGTATTGTTAATGTCTAATCTAGAAAATATTTATATAAGAATATTAATAATATCAACAATTATATTAGGAATTATTGGTTTTATTGATGATTACATAAAGGTATTTAGGAAAGATAAAAAGGGACTGAAAGGAAAATTCAAAATTACAGGTCAAGCTATTTTAGGAATTTTTGTCGGAATTATGTTACTAACAAGTAGTGATATAACTATAGTTGATTTTTCCTCTATAAATGATATCAATAGTATTGAAAATTTTCAATCTAATGAGATAAAATCATTTAAGACAACAACCCCATTCTTTAAAGATAATGAGTTAGACTATGCCCTTATATCTAATGCTATTTTTAAAAATGAAAATATGTTATGGTTAATTCTTATACCAATAATCATATTTATAGTAACTGCAGTTTCAAATTCTAATAATCTGACAGATGGTTTAGATGGACTTTCAGCTGGAACTTCTGCAATTATTGTATTCACTCTTGGAGTCTTCGCATGGACTTCCGGTAATATAATTTTTTCAGATTATTTAAATATTATGTATATACCAAGAGTAGGAGAAATTACAATCTTTATAGCTTCTCTTTTAGGTTCCTTAGTAGGATTCCTTTGGTATAACACATATCCAGCTTCAATTTTTATGGGTGATACAGGGAGTCTTACTGTTGGAGGATTAATTGCAGTTATTTCAATATTAATAAGAAAAGAATTGATGATTCCTCTTCTATGTGGTGTATTCTTAATTGAAGCTCTTTCAGTGATTTTACAAGTAGGATACTTTAAAATAACTAAAAAAAGATTAGGTATAGGTAAAAGAATTTTCCTTATGTCTCCGATTCATCATCATTATCAAAAAGCAGGATATCATGAAAGTAAAATTGTCTCAAGATTTTGGATAATCGGAATTTTCCTAGCCATATTAACAATATTAACACTTAAGATCAGATGATAAAAAATGTAGCAATACTTGGTGCTGGAGAAAGCGGATTTGGGGCAGCAATGTTAGCTTCAAAAAAAGGCTATAATGTTTTTGTCTCAGATCTTAATTGTATAGATGATAATATAAAATTACTTTTTGAAGATAACTCAATTGAATATGAAGAAAATGATCACTCCATTGATAAAATAAAATATTCAGATTTAATAATTAAAAGTCCTGGAATACCAGATACCTCAGATATAATCGTTAAAATCAAATCGCTCGAAATTCCGATAATCTCTGAAATTGAATTTGCAAGTAATAACTCAAATTCATTTAAAATATGTATTACTGGTACAAATGGAAAAACTACAACCACTAATTTAATTTATAATATTTTAAAGAATGCAGGTCTTAGTGTAGGCATTGCAGGAAATGTTGGTGATAGTTTCTCCAAAATGTTGCTTTCAGGAGATAAAGACATATATGTATTAGAGATAAGTAGTTTTCAATTAGATAATATCAAAAACTTTAAACCGAATATATCAGTGATTACTAATGTGCTGGAAGATCATCTAGATAGGTATGACTTTGATTTTAGTAAATACATAGACGCAAAAATGAAAATTATTTCAAACCAAGATAACTCTGATTATTTGATCTATAACGCTGATGATAAGCAATTGGTTGATGCACTGGATAATCAAAAGTCAACAGTAAAAAGAATTTCATATGGTATTGAAAATCAAAATAAAAACTTAATAAATAATAAAAAAAATATTCTGTCAAACAAAAAAAAAACAATTATGATAAATACAGATGAACTTGCATTAAAAGGAAGACACAATTTGCTTAATGCTATGGCCGCATTAACTGTTTCAGATTTATTAAAAATTGAAAATGAAATAATAAGAGATAGTTTATTGGGTTTTTCGGGACTTCCTCACAGATTAGAGAATTTTCTTAAAATACAAGGGGTTAACTACATAAATGACTCTAAAGCAACTAATGTAAATGCAGCATATTTTGCTTTAGATTCCATGACTTCTCCAACTGTATGGATTGCAGGGGGAGTTGATAAAGGAAATGACTATTCTCAATTATTACCAATTGTTAGAGAAAAAGTTAAGGCAATAATATGTTTAGGAGTTGACAACACAAAATTGTTAGAGACATTTAAGCCAATATCTGAAATAATTGTAGAAACTGAGTCAATAGATGAAGCAGTTAAAATTGCAAGTAAAATTGCTGAAAAAAAGGATAATGTTCTTCTATCTCCAGCATGTGCAAGTTTTGATTTATTTGAAAGCTATGAAGACAGGGGAAACCAATTTAAGAAAGCAGTAAGAAATTTATAAATGAGTTTAAAAAATTTAGTTTTTGGGGATAGAGTTTTACTAGTAATTATAATATTACTCTCGTTATTCTCTTTTTTTCCAGTTTTCTCCTCTAGTTCATACTTATCATATGTTATTGATGGATCTTCACCACTATATTATTTAATAAAACATTTCATTGTATTACTTTTTGGGTTTGCATTAATGTTTTCAATAAAATTAATTCCTTATAATTTATATAAAGGAATGTCTATAATTCTAATGCCAATTGGAGTATTGCTTTTAGCTTACACATTATCTAAAGGAACAATAATTGCAGGTTCTGCTGCAAGCAGATGGATAGATATACCAATAGTTGGAATTAGTTTTCAAACCTCCTCATTAGCTGCAGTCATTATTGTTAGTTATGTTGCAAGGTATCTTTCAAAAGTTGATTTAAAAAAAATAAAATTTAAACAAACAATTTTACCACTATGGTTTCCTGTTTTTCTCTATATTTTACTGATACTTCCATCAAATCTATCTTCAGCATTTCTTATATTTTCCTCAATAATTCTAATATTGTTTATCTCAGGATTTCCTTTTAGACATATGGTTAAAATGTTTTTGATATTGATGCTACTTCTTTCAACTTTTTACTTTTTAGCTAAAACTTTTCCTGATCAGTTCCCTAATAGAATTGATACATGGATTAGTAGAATTGAAAATTTTAATTCTACTCAAAACTTAGATGCAAGTTATCAGATTGAAAGAGCAAAAATGGCAATTAATAATGGAGGATTAATTGGAGTAGGAGCAGGAAAAAGTATAATGAAAAATCACCTTCCACAAAGTAACTCAGATTTTATTTTTGCAATAATTGTTGAGGAGTTTGGTATAATTGGAGGGTCTGTAATTATTCTGTTGTATGTACTTATGTTTTTTAGAATACTTATTATAACTCATAAAGCTAATGATAGGTTTGGAAAAATTCTAGTTTCAGGTTTAGGAATTTTGATTTTAATTCAAGCATTTACTAATATCTCAGTTGCAACTCAAATAATCCCTGTAACAGGTCAAAATTTACCTTTAATAAGTAGTGGAGGTTCCTCGGCATGGATGACATGTATATCGCTAGGAATGATTTTAAGTGTTAGCTCTTCGATTAAAAAAAAGAAAATTGGTTAGAAAAAATAAATTTATAATATCTGGAGGTGGAACAGGAGGTCATATTTATCCTGCAATATCTATTGCTAATATGATAATGAAATCAATTCCAAACTCTGAAGTAAAATTTGTTGGTGCTATTGGTAAGATGGAAATGAAAATTATTCCAAAGCATGGATTTAAAATTAAAGGATTATGGATTAGTGGTCTTCAGAGATCACTTTCTATTAAAAATATTTTTGTACCATTTAAGTTAATTTTCAGCCTAATTCAATCTTTAATTGAGCTATTAATTTTTAAACCAAAATTTGTGATTGGAACAGGTGGATATGCTAGCTTTCCAATGCTATTTATTTCATCTCTATTTAAAGTTCCAACCTTAATTCAAGAACAGAACTCATTACCAGGAATTTCAAATAAACTCCTATCTAGATATGTAGATTATATTTCTGTTGCTTATGAAAAAATGGATAAATACTTCCCAGATAATAAAATTTATTTAACAGGTAATCCAATAAGGGAATCAATTACAAAAAATATAAATATTAGTCACTATAAAAAAACAAATAGTATTCCAGATGATGCATTGGTATTAACTGTTCTAGGGGGAAGTCTAGGTGCAGAGATGATAAATAGAATCATTGAAGATAATATTGAGTTTATAAAGTCTAAAAATGTTTTTCTTATATGGCAATGTGGTAATCTTTACTTTGAGAATTATAAACAATTTAACTCTGACTTTATAAAGATTATTGATTTTATAGATGATATAGATTCTGTATATCAGATTTCTGATATTATTATTGCAAGAAGTGGAGCTTTAACTTTATCTGAATTAGCTGTTGTAGGAAAACCATCAATTTTAATACCATCCCCAAATGTTGCAGAAAACCATCAATTTTTAAATGCTAAAACAATAGAGGAAAAAGACGCATGTATTTGTATAGAGGAAAAGGACTTGGAGTTAATATTTAAAAATAAACTTGATTTACTCATAAATGATGAAAATCTGAGAAATGAACTATCAAAAAATATCTCTAGAATGGGACTTCCACATGCTTCAAGTGATATAGTTGAAATAATTAAAAAACATTTTAACGATGAGCCATAATAAATATTTTTTTATTGGAGTGGGAGGAATTGGAATGTCTTCTATAGCAAGCTATCTTATTGATACTAAGAATATTGTTTTTGGATATGATAGATCATCGAATAAACTAGTTGATAAGTTAATAGATAATGGACTTAAGTTTACCGATAAACTAGACATAGGTCTAGTACCAAAGGAGTTCTTAGAAGATAATGTTATTGTTGTATATACTCCCGCAATAAAAAAAGACAATATATTTCTTGATTTTTTTGCTAATAAAAAAAGAAATAAAATTTTTAAAAGATCTGAAATATTGGGTCAAATATCAGCAAATTCAAAATGTATAGCAGTTGCAGGAACTCATGGTAAAACTTCTACTACTGCTATCTTAAGTCATTTATTATACTCCAATCAAGTTAAATTCAGATCATTTGTTGGTGGAATAATGAAAGGATTTGATTCGAATTACTTATCTACCGGCGATGAATATGTTATTGTTGAAGCAGATGAGTATGACAGGTCTTTTCTGGCTCTAGATCCAGATTACTCTTTAATAACTTCTATCGAAAAAGACCATCTTGATGTTTATGAGGACTTAGAATCAATTCTTACAAGCTTTGGGATTTTCTGTGATAAAACAAAAAAATCTGTAATAGCAGAAAAAGATATTAATATTAAAAAAGATTTCACGTTCTCAATAGATGAAGATGCAGATTATTCTGCTGATATTATAAAAAATGACTTTAACGGAATTCATTTTAATTTTAAAACTCCAAATAATTTAATTTCAAACATTCATGCAAGGGTAATAGGAAAACATAATTTAAAAAATGTTATTTCAGCTTTATCATTAATTGATCAAATTGAAGATTTCAATTTACAAGAATTTATACCATATCTATCTGAATTTAGGGGAATAGAGAGAAGAATGGATATTTATAAATATAGAGATAAGGTAATTATAGATGACTATGCTCATCATCCTACAGAAATAAAATCAATTTTTGATACAATAGATTCTAATTATCAAAATAAGCCTAAGGCAGTTATTTTTCAACCTCATTTGTATACCAGAACAAGGGATTTAATGGATGATTTTGCTGAAGTTTTATCTTTTTTTCAAGAAGTATATCTCCTGGATATTTATCCTGCAAGAGAGAAGCCAATTAATGGAGTTACTTCAGAAGTTTTATTAAATAAAATAGAGGTATCAAAAAAAGAAATTATTAAAAAGATTGAAATCAATGATGTAATAAATAAGACTAGTTGTAAAACAATTGCAATTCTTGGTGCAGGTGACCTAACGGTAAATCTAAATAAAAAAATATTTATAAATGAATAGATTTTTAACTACAATTTTCATGCTATCACTAATATCATTTATGATATTATTAAGCTCATTTATTGAATATGATAATCATGAATCAATTACAGAATACAATGTTTATTATCCTTTTGAAAATCTATATAATAATGAGTCAATAATCGATAGTATTATGACTAATAAATCAAATATTGAATTAATAAAGGCAAATAAATTAAATGAGATTGAGTCAAAATTTTATGAAATAGAATCTATATATAAAGCTAATATATTCAGAGATTTCAATTTTAACCTCTTAATACAGATTGAAGAAAGAGAGCCTTTAGTTTATTATGAAAAAAAAGATTCATACATAGATCTATCAGGGAAAATTATAAAAAGAAATAAGAAATTAGATGACAGATTGCCAACACTATTAGGAAATCCCTCAATAAATAAAATAAAAATTGTAGTAGATGTTATTAAAGCTTTTAATGAGGATGTTTTCTTAAATCAAGAATTAAAAAGGATATGGTTTAATGAAGATGAACTCTTTTTAAAGTTAAATAGCTTTCAATTTGATATAAGGTTTGGAGATAACAATAAAATGAATAAAAAATTAGAAATGTTAAAAGGATTCTGCATATATAATTTGGAGAATAAAGGAAATGAAACTTATAAACAGATCGATTTAGTATATGATAACCAATTAATAGCAATTAAAAAATAAATTCATGAATAATAAATTTTCAGTAGGTCTTGATATCGGTACAACAAAAATTGTAGCAATGGTTGGAGAAAAAAATCAGTTTAATAAAATTAAAGTTCTTGGTGTTGGTAAATCTCAAAGTCTGGGAGTCCACAGGGGAGTTGTTAATAATATTACACAAACTATTCAATCAATAAAAATTGCTATTGATGAGGCTCAGTCTAAATCAGGTATAGAAATAAAAGATGTCGCAGTTGGTATTGCAGGTCAACATATTAGAAGTCTTCAACATAGTGATTATATAACTAGAGAAAATCCAGATGAGGTAATTAATAATGACGATATAGATAAATTAATTGATCAAGTATATAAATTAGTAATGCTTCCAGGCGAAGAAATTATCCATGTTCTTCCTCAAGATTATAAGGTTGATGGTCAGTCTGAAATTAAAGAGCCAATAGGAATGTACGGGAGTAGATTAGAAGCTAATTTCCATATTGTTGTTGGTCAAGTATCATCAATCAGAAACATAGGTAAGTGTATTAAAAGTTCTGGATTAGAGATGGGAGACATAACACTAGAACCTTTAGCATCATCTGATGCTGTTCTATCAATAGAAGAAAAGGATGCAGGAGTTGCTTTAATTGATATAGGCGGTGGTACGACAGATGTAGCAATTTTTAAAGATGGTATTATTAAACATACTGCAGTTATTCCTTTTGGTGGAAATGTAATTACAGAAGATATAAAAGAGGGATGCTCAATTATTGGAAATCAAGCGGAGCAGTTAAAAATTAAGTTTGGTTCTGCATGGCCTGGAGAGAACAAAGACTCAGATATAGTTTCAATACCAGGATTAAGAGGAAGGGACCCAAAAGAAATATCACTAAAAACATTATCAAAGATTATTAATGCAAGAGTTGTTGAGATTATTGAACAGGCTTATTTAGAAATTAGAAATTATGGTCATGAAGACTCGAAAAAAAAGCTTATTGCAGGAATTGTATTAACCGGGGGAGGGAGTCAATTAAGACACTTAAAACAATTAGTTGAATATATTACTGGCATGGATACTAGAGTAGGTTATCCGGGTGAACACCTATCTGGAGAATCAAATGAATTCAATCCGATTTATTCTACAGCTGTTGGTCTTTTGATGAAAGCAATAGAAAATAATTCTGAAAATTTAGTTAATGAAATATCTAATTCAACAGGAAATGATTTAGTTAATCATGAGAGAAA
>Ga0066364_10000004_pt1 | contig 31847 bp, 24 predicted proteins | sample Knorr_S7_td_Surf_FD_70970 | JGI IMG/M metagenome (GOLD analysis project Ga0066364, IMG submission 70970) | Marine microbial communities from Southern Atlantic Ocean transect - Knorr_S7_td_SurfaceA_ad_6m_LV_A | ecosystem: Environmental > Aquatic > Marine > Oceanic | place: Southern Atlantic...
GTGGTCGGTTTGGTTGACCCATGCCGACCGTGACGCTCTTGGGAACCGCCCAAGACGGGGGCCGTCCGCAGCCGGGTTGCCAACGGCCGTGCTGCCAGGATCTCGGTCCGGCTGACGTTCGTCATCCAGTGAGCCTTGGTATCATCGATGAACACGGGCGCGGTCACCTCATCGACGCAACCCGCGCCCTCGGAGACCAACTGCGTCTTTGGGGCCACCCTCCGTTGTCCTCGGTTATTTTGACCCATGCACACGTTGGCCACGTTGACGGTCTCGGCCTGTTCGGCCGGGAAACGCTCAACGCCCGCAACCTCAAGCTGTACGCCTCCCAAATCATGCATACGCTGATCGAACGAACCCCTCAATGGGCGCTGATGCTGGACCAAGGGGTCTTTGAAACGGAGGTGACCGCCTCTGGGCGCGTCCACGCTCTCTCGGAAACCGTTCGACTGGAAGCGGTCGAGGTCCCTCATCGCGCCGAACTCTCCGACATGCACGCCTTTGTCGTTCGCGGCCCGAACCGCTCGGTGTTGTACCTCACGGACCACGACCGCTGGGACGACACGCTGAACCATCACGACGCTCCGTCCATCCGTGCATGGCTCAAAGAATTGGACGTGGACCTTGCTTTGATCGACGGCACCTTTTGGAGTTCAGACGAGTTGTCCGGTAGGTCCCAACTGGAGGTTCCTCATCCGCCCGTGAGCGAGACCTTGAATCGGCTCGGTCCCCGGCAGAAAGGCGATCCTGAGATTTACTTTATCCACCTCAACCACACCAACCCGGTTCACGACTCTGCTTCGGTGGAGCATGCCACCGTGCTCGACCACGGTTGGAAGGTCGGTGAACAAGGAGCAACGTTTACCCTGTGACCGGGATCATGCCACTGGGCTGGAAAATGAGCATGCTCAGGACCACGGTTACCGTTTCCGTGTTGTCGTTGCCGAAAGGACTCCCTTCGTTGGTGTTGAGGGCGACGTCCATGGCGACCGTCCCGACCATCTCCGGTGATTTTCCGAGCGTCGTGAGGATTTCGATGAGCTCGCTTTCCGTTCCGTTCAACGTGTAGTTGCCTTGGCCTTCACTTGCGTACTGGTCGAGGTCGGTGTTTGGACGGATGGTGCCGACCACCGTGGTCGTGTCGCAGGCCGTGGTGGACTTTGTCGTGTCGTCACTCTCGGAAAGGGGGCCTGCAAGGCCGCTGTAATCGGGGGTTGTGACGACTTCGTCGCACGCCGCAGTGAAGGTTTCGCCCGTATCGGAGTAGGTGATTTTGAGTTCTGCGATCACCACGCCCGTCATGGTTTCATCGATCGTCACCTCAAAGGTCTGCGTGTCCCCGTCGGACAGGGCCAGGGTCTCTTCTTCGGTCCATTCGCTGACCGTGTAGGTCAGCTGATACGGATTGTCCCCTTGTGCGTCCGACGCATCGGGGGCCGCGGCCAGATAGGCCCCTTCCAAGCCACCGAACACCACCAACACAACAGCGGCTCCGACGGCCATCGCATTTTGCGTTGGAAGGCTGTAGCGTCCAAACGGGTTGGGGTTGGATTCGGCTCGTTGGGAGCAGAGAATGAAGTGGGTCGCAAAGGCGGCGCTCATGGCGGGTATGGACGGGAAGATGTCCTCGCCATAGCCGCTGACGCTCCATACAATGACGGCGCTCATGGCGGCCGTCATCATCCAAACGGTGTGTTCGGTGTCGGGTTCGTAACCCATCATTCGAACGAGCAGAAGCGGAACGAAAATGCCTCCAAGGCCGTACACTGCAAGCACGACAAGTGCAAACACCGAATCGCCGAAACCGGGGAACATTTGTCCAACCAAAGCGATCAGGGTGGCAAAGATGGCAACAGCGATGGTCACCTTTTTTGTGGTTGCGTGTTCCTGACTCCATTCCGGCTTCACGTCGTCCGTTATGGCGGCCGTGCAGGCAAGCACTTGACTGTCAGCCGTCGACATGGTTGCCGCAAAGATGGACGCCAAAATCACACCCGCCAGGAAAGGATTCAGCACTTCGATGGCCAGCAAAGGCAACCCCTCTTGTGCTTGCGACGCGTCGAGGTCGAGGAAAATAGCACGGCATGCCAGCCCGATGATGAACATCAGGGCGATGAACGGTGTCTGCCAGACGAAGAACCAGATGGCAGCTTGCTTGCGGTCGTTGTCGTCCTTGAGGGTCATCACCCTCGACACGACCTGCGGTTGCCCCGCCACGCCCAGACCGCCGAGGAAGAACGCACCGATCCACAACGTTACCCCGAACGTCAAGTCAGCCGGAAACAGGTTCACCATGCCCGGGTCGATGTCCTTCAAGGTCCCGTGGAGGCCGGACAGGCCACCCACCTCTGCAACGGCCACGTAGCACAGAATTGAGGAGCCCACAATCATCACACATGATTGGGCTGCGTCGGTCCAAATCGACGCCCGAATGCCACCGGCGTAGCAGTATGCCACAACGAGCACGAATCCGATGAGGATACCCAGCACTTCCGACCAGCCCAGCATCGTGCGCAGCGCCACGCCACCAGCCACGAGTTGAGCGGCGGCGTAAATCGCGAGGAAGAAGACGGAAAGCACGCCGGCAAGTTTGGCTTCGGGTGCCCCGGCCGTTTTTGACACGAGGGACGAAAGCGAACGCACGCCTCGCTCACTGCCTTCCTTCTGAATGAATTTGTAAATCCAGATCCAAGCGACGGCCTGGCCGAGGGTGGACACCAGACCGATCCACAAACCCGAATAGCCCTGAATGAAAATGAATCCAATGAACCCGATGAACATGTATCCAGAGTTCCACGTGCTGACGGCGCTCAGGGCTGCCAGAGCGGGGTGCATGCCTCGTCCTGCGACCAGGTAGTCGTCGGTGGTGTCCTGCTTAACGAACATGGACGCCAGTCCGACGCCAGCGAAGATTCCCATGAACAGCAGAAACGAAAGGAGCAAGACGATTTCATCCGGCAATCCAAACACGCTCACTCACCCCGTCTCCAACGAGCGAGGGCCTTCTCTTCAACCTCACCCGTGCTTGCTGGAAAAATCAGACAGTTCAACCGGCCGCCGGTTTCGGCACTCAACGCCCCAACGGTGGTGGCCACGATGCTTTGCTCAGGCGTCCCCATGTCCGAGCACAACACGACCTGCATGGCTTCCATCGATTGTTCGAGAAAGTCGGTTTGCATTGACCGTTGAAACGCCGTTGCGGACGCGTCCTCCGCCGAGCCATCTGCCTCGTTCGTTTGCATGCTGTGCCACATCATGCCCAGCGAGCGGACCGCATCGGCTGGCGTCATCGGGCGTTGATCTCCGATGCCCTGACCCGTCGGGTCGAGATCGAGGAGGACCAAACTGTGGAGGTTTTGGCTCCAGTTGCTGGCCACGACCTCGAGGGGAGAGGTGGCGATCCAGTTTCCGTAGGGGTAGGTGAACGTGGTTTGCCGTCCAAATTTGTAGTTTGACAGCCCTACAGCTCCGGTGACCAGCGTGGTGATGGACACGCCGTGGAGCACCCTGCATGGAACGCCGACCTCTGCTGCACGAAGTTGGAGGTCGACGTGGGTCGTTGCTTGAAGCGGGTCACCGACCACCAACAACGCCACCAAGGACGATGCTGCCAGCTCAAGCAGTTCCGCGGGGTCTTCGACCTCGGGGCGCATCACGCGTTGAATCGGACCGACCTTTGCTTCCAGCCGTGCCAACTCAGCCTCGGGCCAGAGGGCGGTGTAGGCCTCGTACCGGCGATGGTCGGCAAGCGTGGCGGCCTCCAGTGCTTCAAACGTCATCCCTTCCATTCGTCCCAGCCCCATGCCGATGAGCAACAACCCCGTTTTTGGAAGAGAATCAACGTGGGTCTCATTGGCCGCCATGCTCAAACCACCGAGGTGCTTGGAAGGTGCGAGGGCCATGCGTCATTTGAGCGTGCCGAGGAACCAAACACAGGTTTGGCTGGAACGCTGCAAAGCGAACGGGTGGCTTGCTGACACCGGGGTGGTCGCACTGGACGAGCACCTGCGGGCGGTTCCGCTCAACGACGCTGCGCCCGGTGCAGACGACGAGCGGTGGGAGGGACATCCGCAGGTCGAGGTGGCTCCGAACGAACAGGGTGCTCAGCACTGGCGAGACCACCTCTCTCCCGAACTTCAAGCGCTTCCCGCCTCCGTTTGGCCCAAAGCGTACGAGATTCAGGGGGACGTCTTGTTGGTCAAAGTAGAGGAACATCTTCACCCCCATGCGGGTGCCATGGCCGAGGCCATGTTGAAGCACATGCCAAACGTCCGTATTGTATGCGCGGATAATGGAGTCATCGGCGATTACCGCGTCCGTGATTTGCACATCTTGGCCAGTCGAGACGGAAGCACCGAGACCGAAACGTCGGTTCGAGAACACGATGCTGTTGTCCGCGTTGACCCCGCAGGCGTGTACTTTTCAGCTCGCCTCTCACAACAACGCTGGACCACCTACGAACGGGTGGTGGCGTTGAAGGAACGGCTGGGGCGCTCGGTGGTGATCGCCGACCCTTACGCCGGCGTTGGCCCTGCATTCCCGTTGCTGCTCAAACACGAGGGCCTGATCCGAGGCTATCTGGCCGGTGATTTGAACCCCCGGGCCGTGGAATTGCTCACCGCCAATCTCGAGCGATGGACCCGCAACAGGACCCCACCATGTTTGCCTTCGACCGTCGTTTGCAAGGACGCCCGTTCGTGGAAGGACGACGAACATCTTCGAGGCCAGGCGCAGGTGGTGTTGGTGAACCTGCCGCACGACAGTTTCGAACATCTTCCCGATTTGTTTCCGCTTTTCGATCAGCATGGTCTCACCTTGTTGCGCGGTTGGGCCATCGTGGAGCGCGAAACCCTTCCCGGTCGAACGAAGCAGTTGAGCGACGCCGTCCTCAACGCCGGTGGCGTGCCGTCCGAACTGCACGTTTCCGAGGTGAAAGGCTTCTCGACGACGCGATGCTTTGTGGTCTTCGAGACGTTGATTTCGTGGGATTGAAGCGTTCAATTCATGAAGCACCGTTGGCTGGACGGAGGCATGGAGAACATCGTGAAGTGCACGTGCGGAGCGGAAATCAACATCGCCGGCGTCCCTCCACGAAAAGACGGCATCAAGGTCTGGTGCAAGGTTTGCGGCACCATCACCGTCCACCATCGATGATGGTCACCCCACGGTGCCCGGGCCCAACGAACGCTCCTCATTCATCGGCATGTTCATGGTCGTTCCTCAAGTGTAGGCAACGCAGTGAGAGGCATGTCGGAGAAACCACTCGTCATTGACGTCGTCGACAACGGAGGTCAGTGGACGCACCGGGAGTGGCGCATGCTCCGCTACCTCAAGGTGGACACGCAAATCATCGACAACACCACGCCCGTTTCGGAACTTCGCGAATTGGACGGCCTGATCCTCTCCGGGGGCGCAGCGCGCGTGGGCCTGACCGGAGAGCTCGGAAATTGTGGCGCGTACCTTGAGCTCGACATCCCCATCCTGGGCATCTGCGCCGGCCACCAGTTCATGGCTCGGCACTACGGCGGCGACGCTCGAGAGTCCCCGGAGCCTGAATTTGGCGCCATGGAGATTGAACTCGTCGAGGGCGGGGGGACCATCTTTGCCGGAACCCAGCAAACCCAAACCGTTTGGGAATCGCACAACGACGAAGTCCACGTGGTCCCGGAAGGCTTCTTCATCACGGCGGGCAGCGCGTCCTGCAAGGTTCAGGGGATGGAAAACGAGGCCGGCGATCGCTTTGGCCTTCAGTTCCATCCCGAGGTGAACGACTCGGAGTTTGGCAAGGAGATGTTCGAAAATTTCGTTGCCCTTTGCCGTGCTCGCCGCAACGGGTAGTCGCCATGTCAACCACCGCAAAACGAGACCTCGGCCAGTTTTTCACCCGGGACGTCGTGTGGATGCGCCCTCACATCAAACGACATCTCTCCATCCTCCGTGAACGGTATTCCGTCTGCGTCGACCCTTTTGCGGGCGACGGGCACCTGCTCAGGGCTGCATCGCAGTTTGGATTTGCTCCGGTGGGGCACGATGTTGACCCGTCCATGTGCGGCAGCAACGGGTGGGGTGCAGCCAACGATTCCATCCGAAACGTACCGGTTCACGACCGGGCGTTTGTTCTCACCAACCCGCCCTACCTCGCAAAAAACTCCGCAAAGCGGCTTGGTTCCACCACGGTGGACTACTTCCAGCAGGAGCCAACCAGCCTCGTTGACCCGTCTCGCGCCGGCGTCCTCGACGACCTGTTCAAGATCGCCATCGAGCGGACCATCGCCCACTACGACGATTCGGTGTGGATCGTTCCAGAATCGGTCATCCAGGATCTGAACCGTTTGCCCCATTGGCGACAGCGGCTTCACTCGGTGACCATCCTTGAGGAAAACCCGTTCATCGACACCGAACACCCCGTTTGCGTGTTGATTTTCACGACCAGCAATCCGGAAGGTTTGGTGTGGAAAAACGATGCATGCCTTGGGTTGTACGAAGACTTGTGGGCCATCCATCAGCAAACGCTTTCCTCCCCCGGGGACGCTCTTCACGTGCGGTTCAATGCGCCCGACGGCACAATGGGCTATCGGGCGGTGGACGGGACGAAATCCGACGGCTCGATGCGAATCGGGTTTTGCCTCGGCAGCGAGCTTGGCTACGACCGACGTAAGATCAAGGTCAGCAGTCGACACATGACCTACATCGAAACGCCGCTTTCGCCTAGCGACCTTGAACGGGTGGTCCTGGAAGCAAATCGGCAAATTGAAGACTACCGCAGTGCAACCGCCGATGTGTTTCTCACGGCCTTCATGGGCAACACCAAAAGCGGCGTTCGCCGCCGTCGCCTTGACTACAAACTCGCTCGAAAATTTCTCAATTCCTCGTATTTAGCGGTCAAAAACCCCGAAAACCACACCCACTAGCGTTATAGGGAATCGTGGACAGCAAGGGACCGTGTCCCCTCTGCGAAGAACAACCCCCGGCCTGCTCGTGACCCTCCTTCTGCTTACAGCACTCTCGCCCATTGCGACGGTGCAAGCCGTTCCCTCCGAAGCCTCGGAGTACTACTACGGCGTTGAATACGACTGGGCCAGCCTCGACAGCGACCTGCAAAACGTGACCGGCTTGGACATCCAGGAATTGTTCACCGAAATCATGGCGGACGCCGACGATGCTGGATTCAACCTTGACATCGGGCAGTTGACCACCGGTGCCAGCAACGTGTACGTTCACCAGACGGAGGACATCAGCATGCAGACGATTCAGGACCACGAAGGCAACGCGCATCAGGTCTGGAGCCGCTCCAGCGATGTGGTTCTTCGACACGGCCTTATTTCCAACGCCGTGTTCATGACCGATTGGACGGAACCGGCGAGTTTCGGTCAAACCGATTCCGCTGCGTTTGACATCGACGTTCAATCCATCGCCGAGAACGTCCTGACCGTGGACATCCTCTACACCGAGTACCTCAACGATGCTTACCAGCTGGTGGGTGCCGACATGGCCCTCGAGATGACCATCAGCAACGACGCAGACCTTTTCATCGATGTGGCCCTTGAAGGCGGCGGCGAGGAACTGGGCGTCAACCTCGCCAGCGGCATCGACTTCAGTTATTCCATCGATTCGGACGCCGTTTGGCGCTTGGGCAACCCCAGTCCAATCTACGTCGAAGCGGCTGAGAACCAGCACACTGGCTGGAACTGCGCAAACGATCCCTCCCAAATCGCAGTCCATGACGAAGGCAGCCAAGCCGAGGTGTTTGACGACTGCGGTACCATCACTGGAACCTACAGCGGCTCAGCGGACTACGACCTTCAACTCACAGGCCTGCCCACCGAAGAATTCGGATTTGACGCGGGGCAGTTCGACATCATCATCAACGATGAATTCACAAGTCAGGGCGACTACGAAGGCGATGCAGGCATGGACGACGTCGAGTTCGACCTGCGCACGGATGAACCCCTCTCCGTTGACCTCGGAGACGGCACAACCATCGACGTCACAGCGTGCCAAACGTGCCCGCCCGGAAACCCCGTGATGTTCATCATGATGGGGAACGTTCTGGCACAATCCGGTGAGGCCTTCGGAGAAGCCGTTCAGGAGGACTTTGAGGAGGCGCTCGAAGATTCGCTTGCTGATGTCTTTGGCAACCTGTTCGGCGGCGACGCCGACGACGACGGTGGCGAGGACACGTGGACGTGTGACAACGGCGAAGAAATTCCCAACGACTATGTCAACGATGGCGATGAGGATTGCGACGACGGCTCGGATGAAGCGGACTTTTACCTTCAAGGCGAGGTCATGCACGACTACAGTTCGGGAGAAGACCACTACGGATTTTCAGGCGGAGTTGACGTTTCTCAACTCGGCTACGAGGTCAACCCAACCTTCACGTGCTACGATGACGAGAACGTCCATGTCATCATCAGCAGCGTCAACGACGGCTACAACCACTGCGGCGACGGTTCGGACGAATACGACAACGGCATCACGACCCACTACATCTGCAACGATGGGGATGTAATTTCGTTTGCGTTGGTGAACGACGACCAAGAGGACTGCGGGGACGGCTCGGACGAACCCGCTGACAACTACGGCGACTGGCACTATTGCGACGGCGAGCAGATCCCGTTCCAGTGGGTCAACGACGGCATCGCCAACTGTGACGACGGCGGCGATGAATACGACGCCGACAATCCACAGTATTTCTACTGCGACGAGTACCAAACAACGATTTCCTTTGCCTTGCTGAACGACGGCAATTTCGACTGCACCGACCAGAGCGACGAAGGCTACGCCCTGTACCATCTGATGGACGCGACCCTCAACGACGAGCAGGGTGGCGCCTTGGTGATCGCCGAGGACATCATGGCCTGCGCTGCGTGGGCGTGCGATGCCCGAATCAACGTCGATGCTGGAGACATCGAATACCGTTCCGATGTGGTCGCACCGGCCATGGATTACGGTGACACCGTCATGTGTGCTTCCGCCACCCTCTCCGAGGCGGACGGAACCACCCTCGCCCTCGAAGCCGACACCTGGTGCTCCGGCATTTGGAACGGTCCTGAAATTCGCGAATACGCTACGCACCTTCAGGACGCTGGAGACAATCAACTCCAGGCTTCCGTGGAAGCCGGCCACCATTACAACACGTACAACGACGTGACGGTCAACTGGCACGTGGTCGACACCACCGACGGTGCTCAACAAACGGTTGCCCAAGGAAGTGAAATGTTCGCGGACTCAAACGCCGTTGACATTGAGACGACCGTTGACATCTCCGGGCCGGGCGATTACTGCCTCCGGGCCGATCTTGTTCAGAACGGTCAGAGCGAACCGTTCGACACCTACGAAAGCTGCACGACCATCAGCGAGGGACCCGAAGTGAGTTCCAAGGTCCAGACCATCGCTGAGGCGCTCGCCGAGTCAGGAGTTGACCAGGTGTTCCAAGCCTTTGGCGAAAACCTGCAAGAAACGTTTGAGAACGTTGCTGAGAACGAGGCTCCTGAATTCCCCTACGTCGACGGCATGTGGGCTCCGCTGTGGAGCAACGAGCACGCCACCATTGTTGGCGTGGGCGTTTACGCATGGGACGAATCGGAAAACGGCTACGTCATCGCAGGGCCCACGACCACCGGCTACAGCCAAGAACTCCCCATGACCTTCGCCAGCATTCGCTACATCACGGGCGTTCCGGCCCAAGAAGCTCAGCAAGAGATGGCGGAGTTTGACGACTTGGAAGACATCGTGGACGTGGAAAACCACGACCTGACAGAACTCGTGGACGTGCTCCAAGAAGCGGGCGCCGACACGTCGGACCTCGGTCTGGGTGAAGGTTCGGACGCCGGGAGCGCGCCTCAAACCGCAGAAGATGTGGCCGAGGACAGCGGCCTCTTGCCCTTCGTCTCGCCGCTCACGGTGATGGCCCTGATTGGTCTTGCCGCGCTCGCCGGTCACCGACGCCACGAGCACGAGTGAAGTCAAAAGGAGCAACGGAGGCGGATGAGCCGTGCTGCCACGGCCTTCGCCCCATCGCGCCTTTGGCGCCGTGCGTCTTGCCGTAACGGCGTTTTTGGCTGTTCACGTGTTCATTTCTGCCTGGATTGTCGCCACCGTTGAGGGCGCGTACACCGAAGGAAAGCCCGCCCCCACCGAGGTGCATTCGTTGGTGGCCATCGACAAAGATCAGACGATGATTGACGTTGAAGTCAAGAAAGCCACGTCGTTTTTTCTCTACACGCTGATTCGGGACGGCGACGCATCGGTCCCCATCAACGAGAGCGGTGGGCAGGACGCCCCCCAGGCCAACAACGATTCGGAAACAGCGCCGAGTGAATCAACGCAGGCGGAGCAGGAGCGAGCATGGCTTGACATTGGACGCCAATCGGTGAGGGGCGCTCTGGTGGGGCTGGTCCTCAGTGAAGCGTTGATGCTCACCGGGAGGAGGTGGCGCCACCACGTCCGCACGTTTGCGTTCTTGACCACGCTCGTGGCGTTCTCGGTGGTGTTCCCGGCATGTTACATGCTTGAATTGGGGGGCGGCGGGGAGGACGAGGACGAAACCGCCACCAACACGCCGGGCGCTGAACTTGAGACGGTCTCCTTTGTCCACACCAATTCATCGTCCGACGTGTCCCTGGTTTGGCTGGGTCTTCAGTTGGACGCAGATTACTCAGGTTACGACCTTGGCTTGGTCGAGCCAGAAAACAGGACCGCCGTCGTTGCGGCGGTGCCCGAGCCCGGAAGCGAGGATGCTTCGTCGTTCATTGCGTTCGAGTCGACGTTCCAAATTCAACTCGGGAAGAACCTTGACTCGCTGCTGGTGTTGCCGCTCATGTGGTATCTGATGCCCGCCACAACGGGACGAAAACCGGCCGATGAACACGCTCCGATGGAAGAAGAATAGTGTGGCGCCCACTCCGGGAATTGAACCCGGGTCGCAGGAATGACAATCCTGCATGATAACCTCTACACCAAGCGGGCAGTTGCAGGCCTTCCGGGGCGCAACCGCTATTTAAGCCGCGCCATGTCGGTGAAACGGGTGCTGTCATGGCGAAAGGAAAAACATCCGCAGAAAAGGCTCGCGACGACAAAGAACAGTCCCAACTCGACAACTTGCTCGGGGGTGCGTTTGGCGACATTGGAGCTCTTGAGCAGCCTCCTGCAGAAGCACCTTCCCCGTCCGAAACCCCGCCAGAGAACCCCCCCTCTGCTCCCCCCAGCGGCCCTCCCTCTGGCCCACCGTCCAAACCTCCCAGCGGCCCACCTTCCGGCCCACCGTCCAAACCCCCCAGCGGTCCACCGAGCGGCCCTCCTTCCGGCCCTCCATCTGGCCCACCGTCCAAACCCCCCAGCGGTCCACCGAGCGCCCCTCCTTCCGGCCCTCCCTCCGAACCCCCAACCGACCCACCAAGCACGCCCACGCCCTCTCCGCCTGAACAACACGAGGTCGCGGAGGCCGAACCCGAGGCCTCCGAGACACCCCCGAAAGAAATCGAGGAGGATGGATCTGCAGCGGAGGAGATCATTCCTGCGTCCTCGGAAGAAACGGTTGAGGATCCACCCAACGATGAACCCAACACGGACGATGCGGCCGCAGCGGCCGCTGACGACGAGGCAGAAGCCGAAACGGCTCAGGAACCCGCCTCACCTTCAGGAGAAATCGATCAGGCAACGCTGGACCTCCTCGCTGAGAAAGAAGCTGAACTTGAACGTCTTCACATGGAAAACGCTCGTCTGCGTCAGTCCGTTGTGGGGGCCACCGAAGTCATTGAAGAACTCGAGGAACCTCCCATGCCGCCCATGGTGGAGGACAACATCGTTATCCCACCGTACATCGTTTCCGACTTTGCACGCTTGGGCCGGCAACTCGACCGAGAACACCTCGTCCGGGCCACCATGGGTTCACTGGCCATGATTCACCCAGAGCAACCCGGGTTGATGATTTCCACCAAGCACATGGTGACGCTCCCTCGCATGAACGAACGCTCCCTGTGCGCGGCTCCGTTGGGGTCGACCTCTCCTCGGGGCGCCCCAGCCGACTGGCACGTGCTTGAGGTGGTGCTGGCTTCCGTCTCCATGGTCACCGGCGGTCCGGCGGCCGTCATCCACATGCACGGCCCCCACACCACTGCGGCGAGTTGCGAGAAAGATCTCATCCTCCTCAATCCAATCGATGAAATCGGCAAGCAGCACATTGGAAAAATCATCATCGTCGACCCCGACCCTGACAATCCAGAGGATTACCTGCGTCAAGTTGCCGAAGCCCTGAATCAGGGCGGCATGCGATGCGTGGTCGTGCGTGGCAACGGTGCCTACGCAGTGGGAGCCGATTTTGACCAGGCGTGGGCCAACGCGGCCATGGTGGAGCACAGCATGCACATCCACCTCCTTGCGCGTCAAGCAAACCTCAAGATTTGATTTCTTCATGTACGCTCGAGAGCGTAGGATGTCGGAATTGAGCGAGATGCATCCTTTCGTCGGTGACCGCCGTGGACCTGCCGCATTGAATGTCTCCGTCGCGCCTTTATTAGGAGTCGTTGAATCAATCTTCAAAAGGTGAACAACCATGCAAGAAGAACTGAAGTTTGACGTAGAAATTGCCGATGCATCTGGACACTCGACCGTTCAGATGTCCCAAAACGAAATTGCCGAGAAGGCCAGCCAGACCCAGGGCTCCTGGGTGTTCGTGAACGACCAGCTCGTCAGCGCCGCTGACGTCGCCGACATGAACCTGGAAGCCGGCAGCCGCATCCGTTTGATGCCCGGACTCGTTGGTGGTCAAGACGCCCCGACCTTCGTGGTCGAGATTGCCGACCCAACCGGTCACACCGAAGCCGTGATGACCCAAGCCGACCTTGCCGAGAAGGCCAGCCAGACCCAGGGCTCCTGGGTGTTTGTGAACGACCAACTCGTCAACACGGCTGACGTTGCCAACATGAACTTGGAAGCGGGCAGCCGCATTCGCTTGATGCCCGGACTCGTTGGTGGCAGCGTCTGCTGAAGACGCATGTCGTCGCCTTGGACGACCAGCGATGAGGCGTTCTTGATCGAACAGCTCGAGCTCGGTCACGACCTCGAGTGGATTGTTACGATGTTGAATCGTACGCTGATCGAGTCGGCCATCAAGCTCGTTCAACTGTATCAAGAAGGCTCGATCATGGTCATGGCAGTGCAAACATACGACGCCCAATTGCGTCGTTGCGGTGAATGAACAGTTTAAAGTCGGGTGCGAGGTGGCACGGCTCGGAGAGAGAACAATGGTGGAACTCGTTGATTACAAGTGCGCCAACTGCGGAAACCTTGAATCGTTCCACCGAGAGCGAAACGGCATCAGCTGCAAGGCATGCGGTTCCCGTATTTTCATGAAACTCCGCCGCCACGGCACCAAGCGCTTGAACGCCGAGTGATGGCATCCTCTCGCAGGGTTCAAGGACCATCGTCTTGACCTCAACGTCATGACCGTTTGGCTCGAGCAATACAAGCCTGAGCGGTTTGATGATTTGCTCACCACCCCTCAGGTTGCCGACGCTCTGAAGCATCTTGCCCTGCAGGCCAATCCGCCCCATCTCCTTCTTTCAGGTCCGACCGGCTGTGGAAAAACCGCTGCACTCCAACTTGTTTGTCGACAGGTCCTCGGCCCTGCGTGGCGAGCCACCACCCACGTCCTGCAGGCCCGAGATCTGGACAAAACGGCGGGTGCCATGGCCAGGTTTGAGGCCTTTTTACGCCCGGAAGGTGTTGGTTCAGAGGACACGCTGGCAGGACGGACGAGTCTGGACGCCTTTGACCACAACATCAGCGCATCTGCCGATCGGTCTCCACCACCCGCAGGTGAAGAATCTCCGGCACCGTCGAGCGGAACCTTCGCCGCAGTCTCCCGCATCATCGTCATTGAGGACGCTGATTACCTCGGCCATGCCCGTCAATCCTACCTGCGAAGGATGATGGAGGACAGCAGCCGCAGCGCCCGTTTCATTTTCACAACCCACACACCTTCCCGCATCATTGAGGCGTTGAGGAGCCGAACGCAGCATGTTCGAATGCCGTCCCTTACGAGACTCATGATTGAGCAACGCCTGGAAAACATCGCCGTTGCTGAGGCCCTTCAACCCGTGCAAGGCGTGCTGGGTGACATTGCCCACGTCGCCTCCGGCAACCTCAGAAAGGCCATCTTTACCTTCCAAATTCTTGCACGTCGTGGACTCCTCGGTGATCGAAAAAACATCCAATTGCTGATGGCCAACAGCAGTCGACGCGAAGTTCAACTGGTGCTTGAGGAAGCGTTACGTGGTCGCGTTCACGATTGGAAATGGGAACGTCAAGGCGAGAAAAACACCCGTGTCCTCAAAGGAGCCATGGGCGCATTGGATCAGATGATGGCCACGCACGATCTTGACGGACGAAGCGTCGTCGATCGCCTGCATCATTTTCTGGTCGCCGGAAGAACCCATTATTCCGACGCGGTGTTGGCCGACCTTTTGGAAGCCGTTTCAGCCTGCGACATGAACCTGCAGCGGTCAGCCCAAGAACGAATTCAGCTCGAAGAACTGCTCCATCGGATTTCGGAAATCGGCCAGCGCCATCTTCGTTCGCCTGCGCAAGCGTCATGAAAGGGCGCATCTCAGCGACGGTTGGGCGTGTAGCACAGCTGGATAATGCACCGGCCTCCTAAGCCGGAGATCGCGGGTTCGAATCCTGCCACGCCCGCCAAAATCTGGACAAGAGCCATATTCAAGACCGTTCACCCAACGCTGGGGATGACATGGCCGACGATGCGAACGAGCCGGCGAACGCTCTGCCCGACCCTTACGGTCACGGCTTCGCTCGGACCGAAAACCCGCTCGAACGCACGGTGGAGAAATGGCAGCAACAGGAACGGCTCCGCATGCGCTTTGGACTGGTCGCCCGTCATCCGGCCACGATGTTCGTTCGCCTCTTTTTTGGAGCCAGCGTTGCTTTCGTGGCGCTGCTCTCGGTCATCGTACCGTCCATTGCACCGCCCAATCCAGGCTGGGTGATGGTGTTCTGGTTCCTTCCATTGCTGCTGATCGTTCTGCCTGCTTTGTTGGCCGGGGAAGCCATGTGGCAATCCATTCAGGCCCGTATTTCACTCCGGGAAATTGACGAAGATTCCTCGGGGGGGAAGTTGTCCCTGCGCTCCCAACCCGGCATGGACCGTATTTTGGAGGGGCTCACCGATGTGCGCCGTCACAACACCGTCAACAGTCTTCTGGCTGGAAGCGCTGTTTTTCTTCTCGGACTGGGGACGGTCATCCGACAGGATTCGTTGGTCTGGAACCTTTCGTTCCTGGTCTCGATGACCCTCGGGTTTGCCCATTCCTTCCATTCCTTTTTCACCCTGGATGCGGTTCGGCAGCAAGGGGACAAAATGCCCTGTCTCGTACATCACGCTCCCACGCACCACCCCACGCAGTTGGGCTCCATTCTCGGCGAACTCATCGTCCTCCACCTTGACCCTGACCTCTATTTGGACTGGCGGGCTTGGCTGGAAGACTTTCGAGCGAGCATTCTTCCAGGCTACGATAAAGACCAATCTTGGGAACGTGTTCTCTACATTTTGCACTTGCACGCGAAAAACGATTTGAGCGACAGCATCGCCATGGCCGAACTGACCGAATTCATTCGTCCCGACGCCATCAAAAGCGTACTGCTGGACGAAGAGGCGAAATTTAATTGGCGAACGCTTCAGCGCCTGCTCGCCCATGCACGGGTTTGGCAACCCAGTGCGTTTCGCCTGCTGGAGCGCCTGCAACTCGACCTTCTTTCAGGAAATCCGGACATGCTCCGTTCACCTTGGCGCATGGACGTCGCACTCGATCCTGAGTGCGATGAAGGCACCGGGCACCTGTTCATCGCCCTCAACAACCAAAGCTTCAACCAAACCGTCGCCAGAATCGAAGTTGTTTGCCCCGGTGGAGAACCGTTTGCACGAGATCACCGGTTTGAACTTCAGGCCTGTCCACCGCCGCGCGGGGCCGTTAGTTTGAACGCAGAGGGAGAGGACGATGCCCTGGATTGGGTTCCCAGGTACCTTCAACAAGGCGTGGTTCTTTGGTTGGGGGTTGCGTGGCCGGAGAAAGAGGTCGGTGAGCGATACGTCCAGGTCATTCTTCGAGACGAGGAAGGTGTGGTCATCGAATCTCGCGTGTTGAGAACCATTGTTGAGCGAAAATCAAGCTTCCAAAGCAGGGCCAAAAACCAGCAGTTGGAGCGAGCCCGTGCTTGGGCAACTCGCCCTCTTCCGAAAGTCTGAGGCCAACACAGCGGGTTGAGCCGCCGAACCGTCCGGCTTGTGGTTCGAGCGCGCACCTTATGGCGGTCCTCTGCGTCGGGATTCTTGGGGGAGTTTCAGAATGGAAGCATGGGATGTCATTGTGCTCGGAGACGGGCCCGCTGCACTTCACGCCGCTGCTGAGGCAGCGAAATCTGGAGCGAGCACGTTGCTCATGTCGTCGACCGGATTGGGCGACCCAGGCCTCGCCGCCTTGGACGGTCTTTCCGCTTCCCTCCAAGAGTCCAACAACCGGAGCCACCGAGAGGACACGATTCGATGCGGGGGTTTCCTGTGCGACCAAGACATCGTCGCGGAGACCACGGCAGGAGCCGTCCGCCAAGTCGATCTTCTCGAGCGCCGAGGCCTCAACTTTCGTCGTGATCTCCAAGGGCTGCCGATGGTGCGAAAAGGCCCCGGCCACCAACAACCGCGAACCGTGGACGCCGGCAGTGCGACCGCCAACGGTCTCCAGCACATGGCGGAAGAACAATGCATGCGGCACGGCGTCATACGTCGTGGCGATCAGATCCCTCTTACGCTGGTTCACTCGCAGCAATCGGTTGAAGGTCTCGTTGCACTTGACATGATCAACGGGCGCATCATCGGGCTGCAGTGCAAAGCGCTGATCGTTGCCGACGGAGGTTTCGAAGGTGCGTTCTCCACAGGTGTCATCGGTTTGGGCATGGACATGGCGTTCCGAGCAGGCGTCGGACTGCGAGACATGGAATTCACAAGTCACCACCCTCTGGCCATCAAAGGAACCAATCTGTTCTTGCCCACCGGTTTACTCCTTGACGGTGCCAAGCTTCACGAAGCATCAGGAGCACCCATTGAGACGGCAGACCGCTCGATGGTTGAGATCAATCAGGCTGTTTCCGCCGCCGTTCAACCTGTCCTCGATGCGAGGCAACTCGGCGAGAGCGCCGCGTGGTGGGGGTCGCTCATCCGCCTCGTCAAGCAGCGGACGGGCATCGACATGAACCGACAAACCGTCCCCCTCGAACCCACCGTCGTCCACACCGTGGGCGGTCTGCCCGTTGACGGACACGGTCGCTGCGTCATCGGCACGTGGGCGCGTTGGTTCACCGGCCTTTACGCGGCCGGCGATGCATCGTGCACCGGACTTCACGGCGCAGCCCCGCTGAGCGGCAATCGACTCTTGGACAACCTGACTTCCGGGGCGGCCGCAGGGAAGCACGCCGGTGAATGGATTGCAAATCGAAAATTCAGCACGCCCGGGCGACTCGAAACGGCCGTTGAGGACGCTGAAGCCGACGTCTCTGCGATGATGGAGGCGGGCGACGCCACCCATGTCGTCCGCTGCGGCACCGTCCTGGCCAACCTCAGCGCTGCATTGGCATCGTGTTCAACCCTCACGGCCGATACCATGACCAATCTTCTGACCAAGCTCGAACAACTCTCCATCACCGCTGAATCGCTCCATCTCGACCAGCGTTCCCTCATTGCGAACACCAACCTGTTGGAAATCCTTCGCGCCCAAGCCGCCGTTCGAATGATGATGGCGTCCGTTCAAAGCGGACTGGCCCGACAAGAATCACGTGGAGTGTTCCACCGAGAAGACTTCCCTGAGACGAACGAAGATTTTCTTCACCACATCACCGTCGCTCAGGACGGAACCACGGGTACGCTTGCCGTCAAGAAAGGCGCCGGTGGCCATTGGGTTCTCCCTCCACAATGAAGAAAGACATCGTGCCCTCACGATTGGTCATGTCCACGCTCTTTGAGCGAATTCTCTCCGGTGAGATTCCATCCCACAAGGTCGCTGAAGGCGATGGATGGTACGCTTTCTTGGACATCTTTCCTCGCCGAGCCGGGCACACGTTGGTCGTCCCGCGTCGAGGAGTCCAGCGCCTGAGCGAGTTGGACGCTGGGGAACGAGCATCACTCATGGCCGGTGTTGCAGAGGTGCAAGAGCGCCTTGGAAAGCATTTTTCCACCAAGGATTTCACCGTTTGCATTCACGACGGACCCCTTGCCGGGCAAGAAGTCCCGCACGTTCACGTGCATGTCCTGCCTCGCACGACGGGTGACGGTGGCGGAACGCTGATGTCCATGTGGCCCGGTGTTTCTGCAGATGAACCCGACCATGCTGCGCTTGGCGCGCTTGCGTCGCAGCTTGAGGACGTGGTGTGATGTCGACCATCACCACGGACGAGGACGAAATGACCCACAACGGCGAGGAACTGCCTGTCCTGTCTGCGTCGGCAAAGAAAATGAAAATTGACAAACTGCTTGCTGCACCTCTTCCAACCTACGACTCATCCGTTCCAGGGTCGTACCTCTGGACCAAAATCGCCTTCTGGATGTGCCGCCGTGTTTCCAGCGTCCAATTCCGGACGTCTTCCACCTCAACCGTCGTGCCGCAATCGGTCGGAGGCGCTGGTGCCATGTGCTGCGGATGGCACACCAACGGCCTCATGGATCCGCTGGGGATTTTTCTCAACCATCCAAAGGAATTCGTTGTCGGCGCGCGTCATGATTTGGTCACCCGGCCGCTTCTCGGCTGGTGGACCCGTCGACTGGCCGTCCAACCCGTCGTTCGCAAAGCAGAACTCCTTCGCGGGGGCTGTACGGACGAGGAGGCGCTCCATCTCAACGGCCGGTCTCTGCTGGCACTTTCAAGCGGGATCGCCCACGGGTTCGGCTGCGTGCTGTTCCCCGAAGGCACGAGCCACAGCCAGTCGCACATGATTCGATTCAAAACCGGGCCTGTCCGAACGGTGCTCGCCGCAGCTGCGCTCGCAAAAGCCAACGATCTGCCGCTTCCGCACTTGGTTCCGGTCGGCCTTCATTTCCGATGCCGAGAACACTTCCGAACCGATCAGTTCGTCGAATTCGGCGAACCAATCCATTTGAACGAAGCCATGATTCCAACGGAGATGGTTGAAGCCGTCCGCCGAGGAGGTTGGGTTGAGCCACCGGAGGCGACGGTGCATCACGTTCGCGACCAACTGCAGGCAAAGCTGCCGACATTGACGCCGAACACATCGTCCTGGCAGGAACATCGGGCCCTCCACATCGTTGCACACGCTCGAGCACGCGCGCAGGGCACAACGCTGAAGTCGTGGGAGGACGAGGTGCTCGCAGCTCGAGAGGTTCGACGCACATGGCCAAATCGTACGCACTCGTTTCCACCCGAACCGCTCGTTGACGGACCCGTTCAACCCGCACTTGAAGCAGCCGAGATTCTCGAAACCCGTGGGCTGGACGGCCGAGACCTCGGTCCGAAAGGGCGCGTCCTGAGAAAAGCACGGTTGAGTCGTCTTCCCGGTGCGCTTCTGTCGCTTCTGGCGTTCATGGCACTGCTTCCGTTCGCCGTCACCTCGCTTGGTTTGCAAATCACCCTCGGGCGAGTTCTCGGCGACTCAACCGATGAAGGGTTGGACGCGCGAACAAGCTACCAGTTCTTGGCTGCGTTTTTCGGTTCGATGTTGATCTGGCCGGTGGTCGCCGGTGCGTGGACGGCGCTGGCTTGGTACAACCGTGCGGCCGTTGCGGAGTTGGCCGGCTGGGAAGCCGATTGGCTGGAGCTCGCAGCATCGTCATCAATTTCAGGCCTGATGGCGGTCTACCTGCTGTGTTTTCCCGTTTTTTGGATGAGCGGCAAGGCGTTTGCTGCTGCGTGGGACGTGTGGGTGGACACCAAGAAGGCATGGACTCGAGTGCGGTTTCCAAAGGAAGAAAAAGCGCGACTGGAACGACTCCTGACTGAATTGAACCCGTGAACGGGTGCATTCAAACGGGAGGAGAGTGTCGGTCGGAACATGACGCCCGAAGAAACCGTGGAACTGCTGAAAAAGTGGCTCTCCGAAGAGCGTCTGTCCGCAAAAGCCCAGAACGACCCGAGAGCGCACGCGCACTTCCTCGTGCGATATCCCAGCGGAAAACAAGGCCACATGTTCGCAGTGGTTGTTCCCAAAGGCCGAGACCTGGTCGCCGTTTCGAGCATGACCCGTGTTGATGAGGGCCAACAGAAGGAAATGAAAGACCACATGGGTGATGAGCAAACCGATTGGGCTGAATGGATTCATGAAAGCCGACTGCACCTCATTCGAACCGGCGTGGACTGGGTCATTCACATGGGTCACGAGGGTGAGAAAAAACCCGGACCGCTCCAAGCCTTCAACGTCAGCCTGCCCATTTGGTTTGACGGTTTGAGCAAGCATGAATTCATGAACAGTCTTCGTCGCTTGTGGTTGGCAAAACTGTCGCTGATTCACGAGATCAAGTATTCCTACGGCCCAGGCGTTGGAAAGCCAGGACCGGTGGACGACTGGGCCAAATCAAAGGCAAACAACAACGGGGGCTCTGCCGGCCAGGAATCTCAACCGGCGGCTGAAATTGAGTTTGACGAGAAGATGTCGTTTGGGTCGGGTTTCGATCCGTCCGAGTGGGCTTGAATCTACCTCAATGCGCCTTGCAGCACGGCCTTTGCGGCCGTTGAACTGGGTGGAGTGGAAGATGCACAATTCTGACCGTTAGGGGACGCGGTTAAGTATGATTAGATTCACGAGAAATCGTAGAAGTCTGGGGTGTACCTATGCGTCAAAAAATCAAATCCGTTAGCCTTGCATCGCTCATGGTGCTTTCCGTCATGTCGTCGCTGTTGATTGCGTCGGTTTCGGTCAGTGCCAGCACCGTCGTCATCACCGAAGCCGTCCAAATCGTGGACGGGGGAACAGCGTCGGACTCGCAGGCAGCCGTGGGCTCCGACAGTTCCGGAAACGTCCACTTGGTTTGGACCAGAAACAACCTCCACCTCTACTACTCCATGATTTCGCCTCGGGGCGAAACCCTCATCGACGCCACCCAAATCACCAATTCCGGACTTCACAAGGTCTGGCACCCCGATTTGGCGGTCGACGAATACGACCGAATCCACGTTGTCTGGGCCGACAAGGCGGGCCAGCACGCCATCATGTACACTGCGCTCTCGCCTTGGGCAGCGCCCATGGACGGCATGGCCTCCGACGACGGAACCATCACGGCCATCGACGACACCATCATTTCACGCCGCTCCCAAAACCGCGATTGGCCTTCCTTGGACATCGACAGCCAAAACAACGTCCACATCGTGTGGCAGGACAACTACGACGAACTCGGACGTTTCTTCAACCAGCCTCAAATCTACTATTCCATGATCCAACCCGACATCGGCTCGGGTGCCATCGTCACGCTCTTTGACGACACCTTGCTCACGCCCATCATTGGCCACAAAGGGCACCCAGACGTCGTGGTGGACGCCAACGACTACGTCCAAGTTGCGTGGGACGACACCCGAGGCGGGAAGGTTGAACTTGCCTTCATCGTCGACACCTCCGGCTCAATGTACACCGAGTGGGCGGACATTTGCACCGTGATTTACGGCGGTAACTTCGCCAGCGGTCCGTACTTCCAGGGCATCAAACCAATGCTCGAGGAAGGCAACATGACGGTGTACGAGACCATCTACGGACTTGGCAACACGCTCCCAGGTGCTGCGAGCTCGGGCAACTGCCAGGGCTACAACCAGAACACAGGGCCACGAACCACGCCGCTTGGTCAAACGCCAGGTGATGACTCCGGCGGCATCCGTAAGCTCCCCGGAACCATCTACAACGGTAACACCTATTCCGGCTACTCCGGCGAAGACTGGGGTCCCGGTTCGAACTGGGCCTGTCTCTCGTGGAAGGACGCACAAGGCAGAGTCGGGTATCAGGCCGACCCTCCGACCCAGTCGGACCACCGCTGGAACCCCAACGCCACGAAAATCGTGATTCCCGTTTCCGACGAGGGCCCCAAGGACGGCGACCCGTCGCAGCAAGCCGACGACAAGGCCGCCATTCAAGAGGCGCACGACAACTGTCTGCTCGCAGGCGTCGTTCCCGTCGGCCTGTACGGACAGGGCTACGGCGGCGCCGGCAACATTCAGTCCCACTTCATGGACCTCGTCCAGTGCCCCAACGGCATCGTGTCCACACAGACCCGTAACTGTCCGGGCAACACCCTGGCCAACACCGACGCAGGTGGCCAGGCTTACGAATTCCCATCGGGTACCGGAAACAACCAGATGGCCCTGCTTGTTGAGGCCATGGTGTACATTTCAACCAACAACTCCCGCGAGATCTACATGTCGGTTCTCGACCCGTACGCCAAGATGAACAACGACCCGAGCTTCACGCCCGGCCTTCCTGGCCACTCTTCTCAAGGCGGCAATTACGCTGAGGACACCGGCCCGGGTTCCGACGGTCACCTGGTTGTGGTGAACGACACCCGCATCACCATCGACGACGCGTACTCGTTCCATCCGTCCATCGGCGTTGACATGCAGGGCAACACCCACATCGCTTGGATGGACGGCCGCGATTACGGCTTCGAGAAGGACGTCAACTACGAGGTCTACTACACCAAGCTCCGCTTGCAAGGTGCAGGTGCTTGGGACGGCGCAGAGGAAGGCCTCTCCACGTACGCCATCAAGAAAATCAACGACACGCCCATCTCCAACGTTGAAGGAAACGGTGGTCTGCCACCAGCTTCCCCCTATGCCGGAAACTCGGTTTTCCCTTCGTTGCTGACCGACAAGCAAAACAACGTTCACATCGCTTGGGTTGATTCAGGAAACCTCTCGGCCAACGAAGAGGTTCTCTACGCTCGCTTGAACCAGACCGACCTGACCGGCGACGGCGAAGTGGCGCTCGACCCCTGGGAAGCGGTTGCTGTGACCTCTTGGAACTCAAACAAGCTGGGCCCGAACAGCGGCCGTCAGCCGGCCATTGGCATGCCGCCCGCCTTCTCGAACGACTTGGGAAGCGGGGCTCACATCGCGTGGTCGGACACCAACACGTGTGACGACGAAGGTAACAACAATCGGTTCACCATTTGCTATTCCCACGTTCTCACGGGACAAGTCGATGTTGAGTTTGACGAAGGCGAGACCTTCTATCACGTCATCGAACCCGGCCAGCAAACGATCTACAACATGACCATGAACAACTCAACACCCGGGCCGAAGGACTTGGTGGCCGACACGTACGGTCTGAACATCTCCGGTGTTCCGATGAACTGGACAGCAAACCTGTACTTTGCCTCCAACCACTCGAGCATCTTCCCCGACACCCCAATTTTCCTCGAGGGCGGCGAAGACATTCGGTTCTACATGCGAGTGCAGGCCCCGTCCATCTACCAGGCCAACGGTGATGAACTTGCAGAAGTCACGGTGACGGCTCAATCCTACAAGGACCCCGCCATCCAAAACGACCTCATCACGCTGACGCTGATGGACGTGGTCCACGGCATCAACCTCGATACGTCACACAGCATGGCCGACATCGAACAGGGCGACACCGCCATCTTCTCAATCACCATCACCAACACCGGTAACGTTCACGACGCATTCGTCTTCTGGGATCCAAACAGCCTGGAAGGTCAGCAGGAATGGCTGCTGCCGTTTGGCTGGCAGGTCAATTTCCCGATTCGCGTCGAGCTGGACCCCGGTCAATCCGTCACGAAAAACCTGGAAGTCTTCGTACCGACTTCAGAAGATCCCGGTGCCTTCGTCATCTACGTCAAGGGTTGGTCCGAGGGTGAACCCATCAAGTCCGTTGAGAAGGGCACGTACGACATCTTAGAGCTGGGTGTCTTCGTGTCAATTCGTTCAACTGGAAACATTGTGTTTGCAGTGGACGACCGTTCTTCTCAGGTGAAACCAGGGGACTGCGCATCCTACGACGTCGACGTCACCAAAAACTTCGACAGCGGCGAACTTGTCTTTGCGACCCCAGGCGCACCCGAGACCAAACCCGACGGCATCGCCATGGACGCTTGGCGGCAAGAAAACTGGCTTGTCATGGTTGACTTTGCGAACGCGACGGGGTCTGCAGATGCCGGCGACGGCTTGGGCGACCCAATCGCGTGGACCATTCCCGGCAACGCAGAGAAGATCACCAAGCGTGTTACCGTCCACGTATGCGCTCCATACAACGCAACGGCTGGTCTTGGTCCAGCCATCACGCTGAAGGGGTACTTGGACGGCTATCCACGAATCTCCGATTCGGCGATCCTTTCAACCACCGTTGAGCACGTGTTTGACCTCGACGCGGGCGTTGACCCCGACGTGGGGACGTCCATGAACGTCAACCCGGGCGACAAGATATCGCTGCCCATCACCGTCACCAACGACGGAAACGGCCCCGACCGGTTTGATTTCCGACTCGCTCGAGTAACCGATGCGTTCGGTGTTGACGTCATCTGGGACATTGAAATCCCACGCGAGACGCTGCAAGAACTCTCCCCGGACACTCATCAGGCGTTCGAAGTCATGATGAACGTGCCAGATCGCGTTCCAGCTGGTGAATACACCGTGGTCATGCAGGCCTTCTCGGAAGAAGTCTATCCGGATGCATCCGGACGGGAAACTCGGATTCGAGACACGGTTGTGCTTGCCGTGACCGTGGATGAATTCCATGACATGCAGATTTCAATGGACCCCACCGTGGACAACGCTGTCAAAACCTCTGCGCCCGGCCGAGTGGTCCGATTTACATTCAACATCACCAACAACGGCAACGTGCCCGATGTTCCGACCCTCAACAATCACACCGCACAGCGGGACGGCGACACCCTGCTCTGGCAGGAGTTACCGACCATGTCTCCGTTGGACTCGTGGGACGTCAGTTGGTTCATCATGCGCCAACAAAGCGCCGATTTGGTCGTTGAAGAGCCGTGCATCGTCATGGATTCCACCGCATCGTCCTTCCCAGAGGACAACTGCATTTACCTCCAAGACATCAAAGAATGGCGCTTGCCTGAGATGGCTCCCTACGAAACCATCACCACGGTGGCCGCCGTTCAAGTCGGCATTGACGCAAAGCTCGACACGCGAAACCTCGGCCTGAAGGTTGTGTCCAAGTTCGGCGACATGGAAAACGATGGAGACCACGACGATTCACCCGCTTGGGACGGTGAGAACCTCGACACAAACGAGTTCATCATCACGCTCCGATTGAGAGCGCCCAACCTTGAAATCTTTGACATCATCATGCCGCCATCAACCTCGAGTGACGTGGATTCCACCATCCCGATCGGCATCATCCTGCAAAACACGGGGAACGTCCATGCGACCGACATCGAGATCGTGTTGTGTGAATACGACGACGCCAACGACGCCGCCACCATACGTGAAATACGCGACAACGGTTGCGAGGAGGAGCGCGTGGTCATGCGACAAGTCGTCGGCGCCCTGCTCGCCCCGGACGATTCGGAGGACGCCAAGCAAATCGAGCTGTACCTGCTCTACCCGGTCACCGCCGGAAGCAAGGGCGTTTATGTGGTGGTTGACCCGATGAACGAAATCGTTGAATCCAACGAGGAAGACAACGTCAAACCCGTCCCCGAAGAACTCGAGTCCAGTAGCCCCCTGCTGGACGTTGCCAGAGAGGTGGTTGGAAAGACTGCGCTACCCTTCGCCGTGATCGTTCTCACAATCGCCCTCTTGGGCGTTGTGTACTTGGTTGGCAAGGGACGCCGAGACGAGGTCAACAAGCGATTGGCCGAGCAGTCTTCACTGGTCTCTGTCCTCGCTGACGAAGCCGAAAACTGAGCAGCGCCGAATCACTTGGACCTCGGTCCAAGGTACCAGCGCAACTCGGTGTCCAACGGGGCTGCGATGACCTGGCCGGAACGACGTGCGACCTGCTTCTCGAGCCTCGATCGCAGCGTGTTGATGACGTCTCCGACATCGGGGTTTCCCGTGAGTTGTTGTTGAACGAGCGCCGTAAGGTCAATTCGATCCCCGGTTGCTTCAACCATTGTTTGGATGAGACTGCGGTCCTGGTAGGATTCAAAGTCGGCCTCCACAGCAGCCGAGACGCGCTGGCGGACGTGCTGGTGCAGCGAGATCAGCGCGTCACGCTGTGCATCCAAGTCCTCAAGAACAGAGGCGAGGGTTCGCATGTGAGCCAACCCCTCGGCCACGGCGATCTTTTTCCGACCGCTGAGCGACTCCGCAACGGGAACAGAGGCCGCCGGGAGGGATGAGGAGAGCCGCATGGGGCCGCCAGCTGGCAGTTTGCGCTCTTCGCAGCGAAAGAGGTCGGGGCCAATGTCAACATGAATGGACATGGCACGTTCAACAGCGTACACGGTTCGAGGGGGACCTCCTTTTTCCGATGGGACCTTGTTTTTCGAAACCAGCCCACCCTTCTCGAGTTCTTTGAGGTGTTTGACCACCGCTGGTTGGCTGACACCGATCAGTTCGGCGAGTTGCATGGGGTAGTGAGGTTCACGAGCGAGTCGTTCCAAAATCTGGCGACGCACTTTGTTTTGCAGCAAATGAAGGACTCGATCAAGGTCGCTCATACTTCTCAACCCAAGGTTGGGTAGTGGCCGCCCCTCTATGAACGCACCGTTGAATCACTGTTCGTCCCAGTCCTTCCATGCGTCGGTTGTGCTGGGCTCAGACGATTCAGTCGGCCGCTTGACGGAACTGATCTTCCGTTGAACGGGTTGAGGCTCCGCCAACGGCACCCCCTCGTCCCATGAGGCGATGGCGGCGGCATTGGCAGCGTTTTGAATGGTGTCTTCTGCGGTGGTGGATTGATAGCGTCCGGTTCTTGCGTGGTCTTGGGCGCCTTCCACATCCCCTCGCATCAACGCATACACCTGTTCGGTTGTGAGCAGCGAGCCCGATGCAACGCCGCTTAACCCGTCAACAAATTCTTCCGACGGTTGTTGCTCTGCCGTATCTGCAAACGGCGGTGCAACGGTTTGCTGAACCGGGGAATCGTCGTCGGGTTGCACAAACATCGTGGGGTGTTCAGGGTTCACGTCGGTGATCGGTATCAATTGTCCCTCGGGCCCGACCATCATCACACGGGGAGCCTTGCTTGGCTTTGATGCAAAGTAGATGAGCAGCGCCAGCGGGGTGGTCAAAACGCCAAGGCAGCACATGGCGCCGCCCACAACGAGCCACGTCGAGGAGAGCAGACCTGCTTGAAGGGCGTCGATCGACATCAGGTAGCCGCTTGTTTCGCTGCAGTCGGATTCGCACGAAACCACAAGAGCGTATTCGCCGGTTGAGTTCAGGGTCCACGCAGATCGTTGAACGAACTCGGTTCCGTCCGTGGCCATGGCTTGCCAGTCCAGCAGACACGGGTTTTCCTCAAGCGGTTCACCCACCAGCGACGACCCTTCGACCCGATGCATCTTCACGTCCATGACGGGTTCGCCCGATGGTTGGTAGAAGCGGTAGCATGAATCGTTCAGCTGGCCAAGAGCGAACGTACCTGCACCTGTGTAGGGCTCGCCGTGGTGCTGCTCACGAGGGTCCATGCTTGAGTCAAGCGTGCTGGCTTGGCTGGACAACAGCATGGCACCAAGGAAAAGCATGAGCCCACCGATGCCTGCGAAGCGGAGTCCCCAGGGGGAGCGCTTTGGGGGCTCGGAGGGTTGCATCGGTGGTTTCCAGACCCTCTTCCTCCATAAGGGTCGCTCATGGGCTCACGCGAGACCCAGGTCACCCAGTTTCTCAGGGAGGTAGGTGTCGGTGACGAAATCCAGTCCGTATTTTGCAAGCGACTGCTGTTCCGCCTTCTTTCCCAATTCAAGCATCATGTTGATCTGGTCTTGCCACCAGCCGTTGGCAAATCGCGGGTCGGACAGTTCCGCCTTCAGTGCGTCGACGTCCCTCGCCGACAAGTCGTCGCTCGGTAGGTCGTACGCTTCGATGTCGTCGGCCGTAATGCCGAGGTAGGTGGCCGATGGGGTGGCGAGGTATTCGGAAATGTGAGCGGTTTTGATCGCACCGTAAGCGATGGATGCAAAGATGCGGAACGACCACGGGTCACCGTCAAGGAAAACCACCACCGGGAGATCCCACTCTTCGCTCATTCGTTTCAAAATGCGCCGCGTTGAACGAGCCGGCTGACCTTTGAGATGAACCAGTGCGCAGTTGAAATCCTCGTCAAATCCGTTTTCGATCAGCCGGTCAAACATACCGCCGGTTTCGATGGCCATGATGAAGTTCACATCGTGTTCGAGCAGTTCGATTTTCTCTTCCTCAACGTTGTACGGAACACCGTATCCAGAATCGCCTACGTCGTCGCGTGCGTTGATGCGCATCCACTCGCCCCTTCGATTTCGTTCCCGAATGGTCACGTTACCGATCATTCGCGCACCGTCCTCTTCAGGCCGCAGTTTGAAGTCCTCTCGCAGGCACTCCGTGACGACTTCGAGATCTTCGGCGAGGTTGTTGGATTCGTTCTGCGATGAGAATTTTCCAAGACCCCAACTTTCCGAAATGTAGTACATTTCTCTCAGCGTTGAGGATTTGCCGTCGTCGATCATGTTCTCGATGAATTCCACGACGTACAACGCTCTCAGCAGCTGTTTTGCCGACCCTAAACTGGTTGCGTCGCGGACCGATCGCTTCTTTCCGTACTTGTACACGCCCAGCGTTTTGTCAAACCCGATGTTGTTCTTTGTTCGAACGGGCAGCGTCATCGTCGGAGCCTCACCTTTGATGATTTTGTCGTACATCTCGGTGACGACCTCGTGAAGAGCCGCCTTGGTTTCTTCAGGTGAATGGCTGGCCGACATCATGCATCACTCCCGAACCCCATCAGGGTTTGTTGTCCGCTCGGTTTGGGCTCGTTGGTGATGGCAGGAGCGGTCGCAGTGTCGTCCTTTTCGCCGGTCAGAAGACCGTCGTCTCCGCCTTCAGATGCATCGGCTCGTGCCTCTTGTCGACGTATTTCCTCGAGCAGTTTTTCATCCATTTTTGAGGCACCGATGACCTCTTGGCTGCCGCGATAGAAAACATCGGTTTCGGTCCAGTCGCCGCGCTCAAGCCCCGAAAGGGAATAGGAAATCGTGTACGTGCTGCCCGGTTCGAGCGTCTCCAACTTCCACGCCCACACACCCGTCGCTTCTTTTCGACCGCCCGTGGTGTTGTTCTCCATGCCCGCACCTTCGCTTTCAGGCCATGAAGCCAGCAGGGTGTATGCACGAGCGCGGGAGGTGTAATTGAACAGGGTGATCGATACGTCCGTCATCTTCGTTTCTTTGTTCCAATTGGTGGCGCTCTCGGCGATGACGGCGCCCATGATTTTCGTGATGGAGCCGGCCAGATTGGGCATCGGTCGTTTGAGGATAGCCGCTGATTTTTCTGCGATGGCAGGTATGATGTCGTTGACCAGTTCGAACTTCTCCTGAACCTTGACCATCTTCTTCTTCTTCTCAAGGTGCTTTCGGAGTCCACGGCCCATTTCGAGCATGGCCTTTCGTACCTCGTCCATCACTTCTCCGTTGTCCGCAAGGGCTTCCTTTGCCTCCGAAGTGAACTGAACGTTGGTGCTGGCCAAGTGGACAAGAATGGCTGCGGGGCCTTTTGGCACGCCGCGTCCACCGGCCTGGTCGAGGCCGTACTGACGCCAGTCGACCGATTCGATGGCTTTGGTGAGCAAGCAACCACCTTGCTGGTACATCAGCGGGACACGGTTGGCGAATCGGAGAATCTCCACCGGTTTGTCAGCGGCCATGCCTTCACCGAAAATCAGTCCGACTTCGACCTGGTAGGGGTTGCCCTGAGACACCGTGGCCGCACGTGTCATGGTGGTCACGAACCGAGAATCAATGGTTTTCGAGAGGCCTTTTTTGATGAGCAGCTCCTCGATCGGCGAGAGACAGTTCGTGGGCGGATTGAGCAATTTGACCGGTTTGCCACCGAGCGTTCGCTCACCCTGAAACGATTCCAAAAGGGCACGAATGTGGTCGGGTTTCATCGATTTTGGTTTGGCCTTTTCATCAATTTCGGCCGCCTCAAGCAATTGCTTTGCCGCACGGGACGAGACTCCTGAGAAGTTCTTGTAGAGAAACGAAGTCATTCGACTGTCGGTTGACTCCGTGCACATGCGCTGCAGCGTGCCCAAATGGATGCCGCGAGGGTGCGGCTTGATGCTCTCCACCTTTCGAGGGAGTCGCTCGGTGACTCGAGGCCAGTGGTGGACCTCTCCCTCCGGGTCAACGAACGTGATGTCGGCGTGCGGGTTCACGATGCTCGTCATGCGGAGGTACTGGTACACGCTTTGCCGACCTCGCTGGTACTTCGCTTTCATGCGGCACGTGATTTCCAGGCCGTGTTCCTTCAGCGTGCCGTCTTCAGTTTCCCAAACTTCCCTGCCTTCGTTTGTTTTGGTGGCCTTGTTCTTGCGGGTATCAAGGCCGATGTCCACCACCGCAGCCGAGGTTTCGGTTGCGATTTTTGAGCGGACGTGCGTTTTTCGTCCCGTGGTCAGTTGACAGTACATGACCACGCCGGTGATTCCGATGCCTTGCTGGCCACGGGATTGACGGATGGCGTGGAAACGCGAACCGAACAGAAGTTGACCGAACACCTTCTCGATGCTCCGCTTGGGGATGCCCGGACCGTTGTCTTCGGTTTGGAGTTCGACGATGTTTTTCTTGTCGTCCACCTTTGAAATCCTCACTTTGATGTCGGGCAAAATACGAGCTTCCTCGCATGCATCAAGGGAATTGTCCACGGCTTCTTTGACGGCGGTGATGAGCGATCGTGTGAGGGAATCGAAGCCCAGAAAATGCTTGTTCTTTTCAAAAAATTCTGAAATAGCAACTTGCTTCTGATTTTTTGCCATGCGTTCTGCTGTGCCTGCCATGGGCGTTCACCTCCCCCGGTCCTCCTCCGTCTTGACGACGTCGGGCCGACAGATGCCTGCTCCCTCCTTTGAGGGATTATAATCTCCACAGGCGGAACGCGATGGTGCACACCCAAATAACGAGGAAACGCTGGACACCGTCAGGCGAACAGGTCGGGCTTCCAAACGCTGATCTGGCCGGTGAAGGCGGACGCAGCCACGGTGAGCGGACTGGCGAGGTAGAGTTTACCCGGCCCGCTGCGTCCTTGGAAATTCCGATTGATGGCCGAGACGGTCACCTGTTCGGGTGTGAGGGAGACGCCCGGTCCTGCGCCGATGCAGGCGCCGCAGCCGGGGTCGATGAGCTTCACACCGACTTCTATGAAGAGGTCGTGCCATCCTTTCCGCTCAGCCAAGGCCTTGACTTGACCTGAACCGTACTGGATGTAGAAATCAACGCCGTCTTTGACGGTCAAACCGGCGTCCTTGGCGGCCTGGCACACCTCGGCGTAATAGGCGATGTCGTCTTCTTTTCCTGCGGTGCATGAGCCGCCGTAGGCGATGTCCACCAGCACCTGGCCGATGTCGGAAACGTTGGCACCGTTCGTGGGGTCGCTTGGAATGCCCTGGTCAGGATCGCCGGGGTGAGCGACCATGGGAACGATGCTGGAAAGGTCGATGGTGTGGACGCCGCCGCCGTAGTGAGCACCTTCATCCGGTGCCACCATGCGCTTGCGTTGTTCCTGTTCTGACAGGTGTGGTTGGGCGTGCAGCATCCACGTCATCAGCGCGTCGTCAGCCTCGCAGATGCCCGTTCGACCGGAGCATTCCGTCGCCATGTTGCACAGCGTCGCTCGCTCGTCCACCGAGAGCGATGTGAGTCCGGGGCCACCGAATTCCATGCTCCGGTTGAG
>Ga0066364_10000005_pt1 | contig 31812 bp, 32 predicted proteins | sample Knorr_S7_td_Surf_FD_70970 | JGI IMG/M metagenome (GOLD analysis project Ga0066364, IMG submission 70970) | Marine microbial communities from Southern Atlantic Ocean transect - Knorr_S7_td_SurfaceA_ad_6m_LV_A | ecosystem: Environmental > Aquatic > Marine > Oceanic | place: Southern Atlantic...
ATTGGGCGCAATATCAGAATGACCCAAGAAATTCTTACTTTTAATGTTATATTTTTTTTTTAAAATTTTTGATAATAATAAAAGACTCTTGATCTGTTTTGTTGAAAATTTTTCATATTTATTCGTGTGGCCTGAGTTTTGAATCTCAATACCTATTGATCTATTATTTAAATTTTTATGACTCTTCCAACATGACAAACCCGCATGCCAAGCAACAAATTTGTCAGGGACCATATTAATAATTGTTCCATCTCTTTTGATGAAATAGTGACAACTTACCTTTGAGTTTTTATTAACCAACCTATCAATTGCCTTTTTTTCGGATACCATTCCTGTATAATGAAAAATAACGTAAACAATTCCCTTTGGTGATCTCTTAAATTCACCAAAATTTATCGAATAATTTCGTTTAAAAATTTCCATTTATGCGTATTTATTAGGGTTTTTTTGACAAATTTCTGATTTACTTTGCACTAAGATATAATATACAGAATTTAAATGAATAGAATAATAACAACACTGTTAACAATTTTAATAATTCAATTACTGGTTGTAAATAAAACACTTAGTGATGAAGGTGAAGTTAAAGACTGTTTTGAAAAGCTTAATAGAGCTACATTTGCCTTAAATATGGGTTTAGATAAAATAATTTTTAAACCAATATCTAAAGGATATAGAAAGCTTCCTTCTCCGATAAGAACTGGAACAGGTAACGCTTTGAACAATTTATCAAATTTAATCACGATCCCAAATAACATTTTACAAGGTGATTTTGGATCTGCCGCAAATAATAGCGCTAGACTTTTAATTAACACTACACTTGGTATAGCTGGTATTTTTGATCCAGCTAATTCATTTGGATTTGAAAAAAGAGATAAAGAGGATTTTGGACAGTCACTTGGAGTAATGGGTGTTGGTGAAGGTTGTTATTTAGTTTTGCCAGTGCTGGGTCCTACCACAATAAGGGATACAGTTGGGTCGTTAGTTGCAATGAATGGTGGAGATGTATGGCACAATATTACCGTGAGAGATGACGAGGAATATGTGAGGGAATTTAAGGAGTCTGATTATTGGGCTTCTAGAATTACTTCTGGAATAGATTTCAGAGCAAAAAATTTAGAGGCATTTGACGCTATGGAAAAAAATTCTGTTGATTTATATGCAACAGTAAGAAGTTTGTATTTGCAAGATAGAAAGAAAAAAATTAGTAATTCCAGTGGCAAAACCGAAACTATGGATGATGGTGATTGGGATACTCTAGAAAATCAATAAATATTTAGCTATGAAGATTTTGAAAAACTTTTTTTTTTCGATATTTATATTCTTAATTTTAATAAATAATTCTTGGTCCAGAAGTCCCTCAGAATTTATTAGCTCATTATCATCTGAAGCATCTAATATTTTGTCTAGCAAACTCACTAAAGACGAAAAAATAAGTAGATTAAAAGAAATCGGAGAGCAATCAGTTGATATAGAAGGTGTAGGTTTTTACACTTTAGGTAAATATAGAAAAATGCTTAGTGATAGTCAAAAAAAACAATATATGGAACTCTTTAAAGATTATTTTTTGAAAAGTTTTTCAGGCCGTTTAGTAGGATATACTGATGCAAAAATTGCAGTATTATCGGAGGAAATTAAAAACGAAAAATATACAATAGTTTATTCAAAATTAATTGGAACTTCAGAAAGACCAGAGGTAAAGATAGATTGGAGAGTTTATACAAAAGATCCTGAAAATCCTTTAATTAGAGATTTAATTATTGAAGGATTGAGTTTAGCAAGAACACAAAAAGAAGAATTTAACTCTATAATAGCTAATAACGACGGAAAAATCGAGGCTTTATTTGAGAACTTAAATAAATTTATAGAAAATTAATAATCATTTAAATTTAAAAGCACTTATCTATTTAATTTCACTGTAAGATGTAAAAGAATACTATATGATTTTAAGATATGGACAAATTTACAATAGTAATTCCTGTATACAATGAAGCAAAAAATTTAATAACTCTAGTCCCTAAAATCTACAAAGAACTTAAAGATATAAGATTTGAACTTATTATCGTTGATGATAATTCAAATGATGGAACATTTAATATTTTAAAAAAATTAAAGAAGAAAAATTTTAAATACATAATTAGGAAAAAAGAGAGAGATTTGTCAAAATCTTGTATGGAGGGCTTTAAAAAAGCAAGTTCTAAAAATATAATTGTTATGGATGGAGATTTACAACATAAACCTAGTGATATCAAAAAATTTTTAAATATATTTTATAAAAATAGTCCTGACTTTGTTGTAGGTACCCGTGATTTATTTAAGAAAAAGAGACATAATCTTAATTTTTTAAGACTATTTGCTTCAAGAGTGCTAATTATTATTGTTAACTCACTATTAGGGTATAAGACCTCAGATCCTATGAGTGGATTTTTCATGTTTAAAAAAAATATATTTATAAAATCTCAAAGGAAGTTAATAAAAAGGGGCTATAAAGTGTTACTAGACCTGCTTTATATAAATAATCAACAAATTAGAGTTATTGATGTTAATATTAATTTTGATAGCAGAATGAAAGGGAAAAGCAAAATGAATTTAATAATTCTTTTTCATCTAGTTTCAATGATTTCAAAAAAATTTTTTAATAGAGTTTTTCTATAATTGGTGGGCCCGCCAGGACTCGAACCTGGGACCAATACATTATGAGTGTACTGCTCTAACCAACTGAGCTACAGGCCCTTTGGAACATCTTTATATCTTTTTTCTATTCTATTCAAGCGTGATTAGGGTGGTGGGCCGTGTTGGTTACGCTCCAACTACCCCTGCAATGTCAATGCAGTACTCTACTATTGAGCTAACGGCCCGAAATAAAATTTAAATATATTTATCGTTTTTTTTGGAAAAAATATTTGTTTTTTTATTTACCGCATACATTAATGAAAAATTTATCATAAATAAAGTTATATTATAATTATTAAAAAATGCACCGCTAGGTAATACCGGAATAAAATTTATTAATAAAAAAACAAAACAACCTGCCTGCACATAGTTTTTACTATCAATTATTTTTCTAATTATTCGAAAAATAAGGTAGAAAATAATCGAAATAATTATTATTGTTCCAATAATTCCGTGCTCAGATAACATCTCTATATAAATTTGGTGAGGATGCGTTAAGCAGAGATATTCCTTATGGATTGATTTTTTTTTTGGATCACATGTTTCAATTCTATAATTTTTGTTACCCACACCAAACCAAGGATTATTTTTAAATACGTAAAAACCTGATTTATAGAGCGATATATATATATTTTTATCTAAGAATTTATTTCTTTCATCCTCTGATTTAATATTAATATAAATTTGATCAATGTACCTAAACTTGAGATAATCTGAAAATTGAATTGCAAAAAAGAAAGTCAAAATAATTGTAGCGAAAATTAAAATTTTTTGTTTTAATTTAACGTAATCTATTATTGATATAAAAATCGCAATACCAATTAAAGCCTTTAAGCTATTAGATCTTTCGCCTGTCAACATTATTCCAACTAAACAAAATAAAATAATAATTAATCCTAATACTTTTAAAACTTTTTTTTTTGATTTAAAAAAATTTAGAACATAACCAAAAATTATGAAGGAAAAACCACAAATAAATGACCCAGCTATTGGTTCAGTCCTAAAAAAACTAACAACTCTATCACCGTAACGTTGGTCAATTTTTCCAAAACCAAAAATATTACTGCCAGTGAATCTTTCAATATAAATATCTACTAAAACAATAAAAAAAATAATTGTCCAAATTTTAAAGATGTCTAAATTTTTTTCAGTAATAGAAAAGAGATAATTTATCATGACAAAAAAAAGAATAAACCTTATGAAGCCGAAGTTTCTGTAAATTCCTGACATGATATCAACTGAGATAAACGAGTTAAATACAAGATAAAAATTTAAAATTATTAAAAGGAGAACTGGTTTAAAATCGTAAATCTTAATTTTGTTTTTTAAAAAATAAATTAATAAAAAATACAAACTAAATATTACAGTATTGAGCAGTGAAATACTTGAACCGATAATTATAGAAATGGGCAGAATAGAAAATATTATTTTTGGAAAATTTGTTTCAATTTTATTCATCTTTATTTAAAAAAATCAACATGTTATTCTTTGAAATATTGCTAATTGAGCAAGTTTTTTATTTAAAATTAATAAATTCATTTTTAGTGTCCCAAAAGAGCTTTTTCACTAGCTTCTTTTAGGATAAAAAGGGAACAATAATAAATATTAATTTTTTCTTCCATTATTTAAACAAGATTTATACATTAAATATTGTTTTTTTTAATTAATTAAAATTTGTAATGGATAAATTTAATTCACCCTTATTTTCGATTATAACTCCTGTTTTAAATAATAAAGAGGGTATTATAAAAACAATAAATAGTTTAAAGATGCAAGAATTTAAAGATTTTGAACATATTGTCATTGACGGTGGCTCTACTGACGGGACTCTTGAAATCATCAAAAATGAAAACTGTATCACAAAATGGATTTCAGAACAGGACAGGGGTATATATGATGCTATAAATAAAGGTTTAAATGTATCAAGGGGTAAATACATAAATACAATTAATTCTGGTGATTGTTATTACTCAAGTAAATCTTTGAATATTATTAAAAATTATTTTGAGAAAAATGACGTATCATTTATTTTTGGCGCAGTATTAAAAAAAAAAATACACTATAAATATGAACCTAATAAGATGTATAGGACATTTAATTTTTACCCAGCTCATTCGAGTGGTTTTTTTGTAAAAAAAAATGTACACGATAAAATTGGTAATTATAGTTTAATGTATCCTTGTTCATCTGATTACGATTTTTTTTGGAGATTAATAAAAAAAAATAAGTACAAAGGATTATCAACAAAAAAAAATGAAATTATTGGAGTTTTTGAACCAGGTGGATTTTCTTCAAACTACGGCGTTTTAAAACATATTTGGGAAGAAACACTTATTAGATTTCATAATAAACAAAATAAGATCACCGTCATTACAATTTTGATCTTAAGATTAATGAAAAACTCAATTAAAATTTTAATTGGACTTATTTCTAATAAATTGAAATGATTTTATAATATAATTGATTTATAAGTATAATATCTTGTATACAATGTTTTAGATAATTCTATGACTTCAATTTCAATCCAAAATCCCTGAAAAGATTTAATTAAAAAAATAATCAAGTAAGACAAAAGAATTATAACTTCAATTTCTTTCAGTTGTATTAATAAAAAAATAATTTTTTCTCTAAAATAAATTTTATTATGTGCAGGTATATTTTAAGAAAAGGTTTTATCTTTTAAATAATGTAAAATTTAATATATTTGTGATTTTATTATTGAGTATAGGTTTAGGTTTTATAAAATACTCCGTTTTTGCAAGTGATTTTTTGTCGGTCAGATATTTTTCTAAAATTTCAGATATAATTTTAGAAGATTTTCCAAGATAAGAAATTTCTTTATTTAAAAGAATTTTCAATTTTTTTTTTAAAGATTTATCATTTATAATTTTTTTCATAGAATTGCTCAAATTTTTTTTTGTTGTTTTAAAAGTAACCCTTGAGGGCTTAACCAATCTTGCAACTCCCCTATTATGTCTTGCGATCATCCAATCTTTAACTGAAAGGGTTGGTATATTTCTTATCAGCCCTTCGTAAGCAACGCTTGATTCATCTGTAACTATCAAATCAGCGAAATCTAATATTGACAAAAAATTTTCATACGGTTTGATTATAATACTATTATTCCCATAAATTTTTGAGGTATTTAAATTAGACTTATTTATATTGTTCCACAAATCTATATATCTTCTTTCTCTCTTAGCTAACCAATGTTTTACTATTAAATTATAATTATTCATTTTTGCAGCTTTTGTTACTTCAAGCTGTCTATTAAAACACTCAAAGGACGGGGCATATAATATGTTTATTTTTTTAGTATTAATTTTGTACTTTTGAATAATTTTTTTCCTAATTTTAATAAGATTGTTTTTATTTAAAAGAAAATCAGATTTAGGCCATCCAACATTAAATACCCCATGCCTAGTTCGCGTTTTTTTAAATTCACTACACGATCTCCATCTTTTGGCCCAGCTATTTCCAGGAAGAAATCCTATGTCAAATTTATCCCAAGGTTGCTCTTTCCATATATTTGGCCAAATTGCTCTTCCTTGATCAAGACCACCAAGAAATATTGCAGAAATATTTGAATTTTCTGGATCACTATCTCTCTCACAGTAAAAACCAATATCCACTTTTTTTTTTTTGTTAGTTGAAAATTCAACTTCAAATTTTTTTTTTTTTAATTCCTTTGCAACTTGTTCAAAAATATGTTGTTCTGCAGGACGTGAGTAGAAGATTGTTACCTTTCTCTTTTTTTTCAGCATACTAAAAATTTTTTTTAATTTTAATAAAATTATTTGGTCGTTCTAAATTTTTTAACGATCCTGAAGAAATTTTTATTTCATAAAAGCTTGGTCCGTTTGATTTTAAAAAGAGAGCATATTTTTTTTTAAAATCACTTAAAGAATTTGAAAAAAAATATTTCGAATAACCGCAAGATAGTGACAGTTTTTTAAAATTTGTATTTTTTTGAGGTGTCTTTTGACCCCCAACAGACTCGTGAACTTCATTGTTAAAGACGATATGTTTAAAATTTTTGATTTGATTTTCTCCAATTACTGGGAGAGTACCCATATGCATAATTAGCGAACCATCACCATCTAAACACAGTGTTTTATGTTTTTTGTTTTTTAAAGAATAGCCTAAGGCAATCATACTAGTGTGGCCCATTGCACCAACGTTTAAAAAGTCTTTAGTATTACTTTTATTAAATTTTCTTAACTGATATAATTCTCTTGATGTGTATCCAGTTGTTGAGAAAATTTTAATATTTTTATAATTTTTTCTAATTATAAAATCTATTATTTCGTGCCTTTTGAGTTTTATTTTATCTACTTTTTTCTTTTTAATTTCATCAAAGTTTTTTTTTAAAGTATTTTTTTTTATTAAGCACGCAACAGGCACTTGTTTTTTTTTTGAGATGTCAATAATTTTACCTAGTTGTTTAAAATCTTTTGTATGGTCAATAGTGCAATATCTAATATTCATTAATTTAAGCATTTTTTCAGTTATTTTCCCTTGAAGCAAATGCTGGGGTTCATCTTTACTTATTTTAGGTGCGCCTCTCCATCCTATTAATAACAACATTGGAATTGAGTAGACGTTTTTATGTACCATGGAAACTAATGGATTAATAGCATTACCCAGACCTGAATTTTGAAAATAGACACAGGGTATTTTTTTTGTTTTTAAATAATAACCAGCTCCTATTCCTATTGCACCACCTTCGTTGTGTGCAACAATGTGATTTTTAAATTCAAGTTTATCTAAAATATATTTTGATTCTTTTAAAATACTGTCTGGAACACCAGTAAAAAAAGTAATATTTTTTTTTTTTAAATAAGAAAATAATGATTCAATTTTAATCATTCTATTAATTCAATAATTTTTTTAATAGATATCATGTTTTTTTCTGACTCTTTTGCCCTTTTATTTTTTAAAATAATTTTAGCAGTTTCTAGCATTGATAAGTAAGATGATCTCAGAAGGTGATTTGCGTATATTACCATTTTAAATCCATTTTTAATTAGTTGTATTTCTTTAACAGACGAGTAGGTCGAGGGCACAGCGACTAAAGGTTTAAAAAATTTTGATTTTTGAAATTTTTTTGCAAATTTAAATATTTCATCAGGAGTATTTTTTTTACTATGTATCAATATCATGTCCGCACCTGCTTTTGAGTAACTATTGGCACGTTTTATAGCATCATTTATACCGTTTCCCACGATTAAAGACTCTAATCTAGCGATTATTAAAAAGTCATTTGAGACTCTACTTTTTGCAGCTGTTTTAATTTTTTTTGAAAAACTACTTATTGTATCAAGCTTTGTTTTTGATTGATCCTTAAATAATGAATTTTTTTTAATTCCTGTTTTATCCTCAATTATAATAGCTGAAACACCTACTTTTTCCAATCTTCTTATCAAAAATTTCATATGCTCCAAGGAGCCACCATTGTCTGCATCATAAACTACAGGTTTTGAAGTGACCTCAAACATTTCTGACAACCAATTTATTCTTGTCGTTAAGTCTAAAGACATATTATCGGGTTTACCACGTGATGAAGAATCGGTAAGACTTGAACACCAAACTCCGTCAAATTCATCGTATATTTTTTCGCTATTAATTTTCAAGTTATCAATAATCAGGCCACCTATAGGATTATGTGCTTCTAAAATTTTAACAATTTTTTTTGCTTTTAATAATCGTGATAACTTAAATTTTCTTATGTCTGAAGTAGTAGAGCTTTGTAAAAAACTTTTTCTGTTGTGAGATAATGGAATGTTGCGTGTATATGGAATTTCAATAAGCTTACCATTCCATTGTTTTAAAGTTTTTATAACATTTAACCTAATTTTTTTTTGAATACCACTTCTCCAGTCATCCCCATGAACAACAAAATTAGGTTTAAGCATTTTTAAATTTTCGGTATAGTCTAAAGATTTTTGAGGAATTACTTTATAAACTCTAGGATAAATTTTTAATAAATTGTTTTTTCTCGTTTGGTAGTCAAAATGAGGTAAGGAAGTATATTCAATACAAGCTCTATCTAACATAAGACCTATTATAACTTTTCCATATTTGAAAGCTTTATTTATTACTTTCCTATGACCGGCATTAAAATTATCACCAACTAACGCTGTATAAACTATCTTATTTTTTTTCATAAATTTTTAAATAATTTTTGTATACCTTTTGTCTTAATTGATTTGAGCTAATTTTAGGTGTTCTTTTAAAAATTTTTTTTTTAATGTTTTCATTTAATAAAGTGTTTTTTAATTTTTTGTAGTAAAAAGAATTATAAATAATTTGTTCCCCCTTTTTAAGTTTTTTATACAATTTTAAATAATAATCCTTCGTTTTTTTTGAATTTTTAGTTCTAATATCCTCTAATAAATTATCTTCAGTAGAATATGATTTTAAACTATATAAATAGAGTAATTTTTTTGATAATTCTTTATCTTTACTGTCTATAATTAGGTTTGTACGTTTAAATCTTAACTTATTAAAATAATCCTTTTTATTAAAGTATTTTATAAAAAAATTACATTTCTGAAAGCGATTATACTTATAACCTAAAACCTTTTTACCCAAAGCTGTAGCCTCAAGAATTATTGTACCCCTTGCTGTAACAACCGCATCTACATTCTTTATAACTGAGAGAATATTGTACCTATCTGAAATTATTTTGATATTACTTGATTTTATCTTATTGTTAAATTTTGCTGCTACATAGTTTTCACCATAAAATCTTTTATATGGATGCATTTTTATTAACCAATTAATATCTTTAATTTGTTTTAGTTGGTTTACTGTTTTTATATAAAAATCGAAAAGATCCCTAAAGATAAATTTTCCTTGTGCAGAACAACTATCTGAAAATACATGTGGACAAAAAAGGACTGTCAATCTCTTATTTTGTGGAAAAATTTTTTTTAAAGTCTTGTTATCAAAAAAGTGTGTCTGGTTATGTGAATATTTTGAATCTTTATCAACCAAACCTTTAAATCTTCTATTCACAAAATTATTAATCTTTTTTTGAGAAATTTTTTTTTTTAAATCCTGATCTGTAATCGTATACTTTTCCTTATAAGGAGTATTATTTTTTTCTAAAATAATTTCATGAATAATATAATAACATTTGATATTTTTTTTTTTGGCTATTAAAAATAATAAACTATCCAAAGCAAAATATGTTTTTTTGCTAATGATAATATTTTTAATTTGATTGGTTTCTAAATAATTTTCCAGGAAATTTATTAATACTTTTGTGCTAAAAATTTTAACAAAATAAAACATTGGCAAGAATAGTCTTTTGTCCAAATAATATTTATTTTTTTTAATGAAACTTTCATGTATTAAAATTCCAGGTTTTATATCTTTAAATTTAAAGTATTTAATAAAATAATCAATCCCCCTCAAGGAGTAATATAAATATAAAAGTAAAGATGTTATTAGCAAAAAAAAAGATGCTATAGGTTTTCTAAATATTAATATTCTTACTGAAACATTTTTTATATTTCTGACACCAAAGTTTTTATAAATTTTATTAGTAAAGTAAAAATTTTTGTTTGTGAATAAAGTAATATTTTGTTTTTTATAAAAATTTAGTATTGAACAGCCCCATATTGACCTTAATACTTGATCGAATCTATTCCTATTCACAACAATTGTTTCATCTTTAACATTAAGCTGTTTAACAATTTTTAAATTTAAACTCAGAAATTTTTTTTTAATTTTATCTTCCATAATTATATATTAACCATTTTAAAAATTTAACCAAACCGCTGTTTACAGATGTTAGTTTCGTGTAAAAAATTTTATTAAATTTTAATTTATTTAAATAACTTATGAACATATTTCTGAATATATTTTAATATATTGTTGAGCAATAATTTTTGGATCAAACTTCTCAATTTGGTTTCTTGATAAATTTTTAAAGTCTTTTTTTTCATCAATTTTTTTAGATACCCATTCAATCCCTTTTTTTAAGTCTTTAGCGTTAATATCATCTACCACAAAACCGTTTACTCTATGGCTTATATAATCTGAGGCACTTGTATTGTTGAAGCACACTATGGGCAAACCACAAGCCATCGCTTCAGCCCAAGTCTTACCAAAAGCTTCTTGTATAGACGGAAAAATAAACATATCAGAACTTGAATAAATAGCATTTAGTAAATTTTTATCATTAACAAAACCAAATGACTTATACTCAATTCCAATTTGGTCAAGAGATGCTTTCGACCAAAAATTTCCAAAAATCAATATTAGATATTTGGATTTATCTAAATTTCCCAATGTTTCCAAGAAAATACTCCAACCTTTTCTTGGGCTTTGTGGGTTTTGGGCTCCATATAAAATTATTTTTTTTGTTGTAGATATATTGAGAAGTGATCTCGCTTTTTCTTTATCCAAAGGATAAAAATTTTCTAAATCAATATTATTATGAATTATCTTTAAATTAGAATTCTTTAAGATTTGACTTTCTGTAGCTCTTTTTTTTAACCAATTACTTATAGCAATAAACTGAATTTTTTCAGAGTAAATCCCCTTTTTATAATTTTTTATAATTTTTGAAATAAGTCCCTTTTCAAATTCTTTAAAATCAGAGGTATAATGTGAACCACCAGAAAATGTCCACATATCTCTCATTGTCCAAACCACGGGCTTTTTAATTTTTTTGATTGAGGAAAGTTTTATAAATCCTTTTCCTAACCAATGAATATGAATCAAATCTGCATCATCATACTCTTTAAACTTTGTTAAATCAAAACCTAAAAATCCTAAAGTAAAGGTAGATCGAGGTGCTTTTAAAAAAAAAGTGTTAAAAGTTTTTTCTAAAATTACAAATAATCTATTTAAAATTATCCTAAAAAAATTTTTATTTACAAAAATAAGATTTTCTGCATCCTTTTTAGATAAATATTTTATATCACTTGGAGGTCGATCATTTAATATTTTAGAGTCAATACCCAGATTTAGTAAAGATTTGTGCAGAATTAAACTTCCTTTGAACGCGCCTGCTGTTAACGGTCCACCAACTAAATGTAAAATTTTTATTTTCTTCATCATAAAACTATCTATAATCTAAAGAGTATTTATCAATTAATTTTAAAGTTTTTTTCGTCTTAAGCTTGTAAAGGACACCGAAGCGTCCAACAATTTTCACTTTGAAGAATTTGTTTAAAATATGATAGTATTTTCTGTCTCTATAATCATCTACTATAATTATAAAGTTTTTTTTATTTTTTCTAAAGAATTTATAAAGACATAAAGACGTTAAAACTCGATATCTACCATCAACTAAAACAAAATCTGGCACAATATTTCTCTTCTCAAAAATTTTTAATATATCATTAGAGTATTTGAGAGCTTTAACTCTTAAACTATTTTTTTTAAGGTTGAAAAAAATTGGATGTGAGTAATATTTTACAATACCTAAATCTTTTAAATAATAATTCTTTAAAGAAAAATTTTTTTTCATAAAATTAAAAAAATTTTTATCACTCTCTACAGAAAAAAAAATTTTATTTTCACTTTTAGCAACAAGCGAAGAGTTGCCACTTCCATATTCAAGGTATAATTTACTTTTTTTTAATGTTGATAAGAAAAAATTGTTCTCATTGTAGTTTTTAAAATTGACTTTATTTTCAACATCATATTTAGGAGTATAAATTAAGTAATATCTAAATGTTGATAAAGTTGGTTCAATAAATATAAATTTTATAGATCTGTAAATAAAGGATAAGGTTAAACTTCCTCGTATCAAATTTCTAAAGAAAATAATCAAATTCCCAAATTTCATTTTTTCATATAATTTTTCAAAAATTAAAAAAAATAGTATAAATTCCTTTTTTTGTGTTTTTGTTTAACAAATTATTTAAACTACATAAATTAATTAAAGATTTGTGTAAAATTAAACTTTTTTTATACGCACCAGCTGTAAATGCTCCACTCAGTAAATGTAAAACTTGTATTTTATGCATTAAATTTTTTTTTTATATTTTCATAAGTTTTGTCAATTTCATTTAGAGAAAAAATATATATATTACTATTCATCTTCTTTTTTAAGTTTCTTAAAATAAAGAAATATTTTTTAATAAAATTTCTATCGAACTTAAAATTTTGGTTTTTAGACTTTAAAATATTTTGAATAGTATTTCTTTTTAAGTCCTTATTGATCAAAATGTTCAATTTACTTATTTCTGGACATGATTTAATATAGTTCTCTAAGTCTTCTTCACTTATATTCACTCTAATAAGAAAACTTAAAGAGCGCTGATAAAAACCCTCTGAATTTATTAAGATAATATCTGGATTTTTTTTACTTAACTCATATCCTATAATTTCAAATTTAATCCAATCTAGAGTATATTTAAATTCCCCATTTTTGTTATATTTCTCTAAAATTTTGTTAAAATTATAAATATAATTTAAATGTTGGGATTTGTATTCAAGAAACAGTTCGTCAATTTTTTTTAAAAGAATTTTTCTTTTTGGAAAAAAAAAGGTCAATCTTTCCTTCAGCTGAGACAAAAAACTCTTCTTGAGTAATTTTGAATTTACATTTAATTTTTTTTCTCTTTTACTTTCCATATAAATCCAAAAAAAATACTCAAAAAGAGAAATTTTTTTTTGTTTTCTTAATTCGTTAATGGTTAGATTTCTGTAATTAGAAGTTTTTTTTTTACGTTTAAAGAACTTAACTAATTTTTCAACTATTGTTGATTTTCCACTGGCGGGTAGTCCAAAAAATTCAATTGTATTCATCTTAATAGATTTTTTTCATTGTTACTTGAGTTTTTATCTATTGTTAATACTTCATCGCAATTTTTTAATAGTTCGTCATCGTGAGAAATAATTATACAAATTCTTCCAGATGAAATTTTTTTTAAATTTTTAATAAACTTATTTTTAGTTTTTGCATCAAGGTTGTTAGTTGGCTCATCAAAAATTAGTATCCTAGAATTCCTATAAATAGCTCTCGCTACCCCAATCATCTGTTTTTGACCTCCGGATAAATTAGAACCTTGTTCAGTTATTTTATACTTTTCAATATTGGGAATATCTAATAAATCTTCAAGCTCAACTAGTTCTAAACTTTTTTTGATATCAATTGAGTTAATATCCTTTTTGTTATCTCCCATGGCGATATTTGACTCGATCGTATCATTAATTAAAAAAATGTCTTGTGGAACGTAACCAATTAAATTTTGAAAATCTTTTTTTGAAGAACTAATAACTGAATTGTTAAAGTATACGCTCCCTTTAATTGGTTCTAATAATCCCATTATTAGTTTAGTTAAAGTAGATTTCCCAGATCCAGATTTTCCTGAAATACCATAAATATAATTTTTTTTAAAATTAAAATTTAAATTTTGTAAAATAGACTTATTCGTTTCGTAGGAAAAACATACATTTTCTAAACTAATTTCTAAATCGTCAAAATTTTTAAGCACTATATTTTTTTGATTATCAATATCATGAGCTTTTTTATGCAACATTTTTTTTCTTTCATTAAAAAACTCTATAAAAGTTTTTTCATTAAAAACTATTCCTGAAAAACTATTATTTATTGATCCAAATGCAGGTATCATTCTAGCTGCAGCCAAAGCTAAAAAACTAATTATTGGTAATATTTCATCAGTGTTTTTGTTTCTATAAAAGATTTCAACTAGAACAAAACCTGTAACTAAAATAACACCTATAACTTCAAAAAAATTTCTTGGTAGCGATCCTAAAATTCTTTTCAAATTACTGAATTTAAGGTTCAAATTCAGTTGATTTAAATATTTTTTAATGAAAAAACTCTTTTTTGTTGATAACTTTATTAAGACTAGATTATCTATTACCTCTGAAATTGATTTTAACATCAAAGATGAGTGTTTATTAATACGATCAGCCGATACTCTAATAAAACCTTTAAGAACATTTATTAAAGTTAAGGAAATTAAGAAAAATATTAAAATTGAAAAAATAAAAATGTTTTTGTCTACAACGTATAAAGTCGTTGAAATGGAAATTATTAATAAAAAATCTTTAATTATCATATTATAAGACTCGATGAAACCAGCGACTCGCTTTACTTCATTATATATTTTATAAGTAAGTTTTGATTTAGCGGTATCTATTAAGCTTTTATAATCTGAGGCAAGAATATATTTAAATATTTCATTGCTGTTATCTGAGATTATAGATTGTTTGATTTTCAACATAAACCAGGAACTAAACACTAAAACGAAATTTTTTATTATAAATGCAAAAATTATAACGATTGAAACTTTGAGTATTAAAGTTGTTTTATCTAATTGAAATAAATAAGTTTTTAAAAAGTCAAATGGTACATTATCTATTATCATTTTTGTATTAGATAAAAAACCTACATATATTGCTAAAATTCCAATGCTAAATGTTTCTAACATTGCAATGAAAATAGAGTTTAAGAAAAATAGAACCAATAAAAGCTTATTTTTAAAATTGAGTATTTCAAAGATTTTTAAGATATGTAAAAAATATTTTAACATTTGAAAAATTATTTCATTCTAAAAAAAGATTTTATTGAATAGATAATATAATCTTGTGTTTTTTTCGTAAGATCTGGAAATATTGGTAAACTTATTGCGTTGTCATAATAAAAGTTTGAATTAGAAAATTCTTTATTCTTAAAGTTGTACTTGCGGTAATATGGTTGTTTATGAATAGGAATATAATGAATGCTGGTGATAATTTTTTTTTTTTTTAAGTACTTTATCAAATTGTCTCTTTTTTTATTTGTTTTTGAAGGATCAATCATCAAAATATATAAGTGATTTGAAAATTTTATATTTTTTTTATATTTAGGAAATATAAAAGGTAAATTTTTTAATTTTTGATCATATCTTTTTTTAATAATTAATCTTTTATTGTAAAATTTATTTATTTTTTGTAATTGACTTAACCCTAGGGAAGCATGTAAATCACTTAATCTATAGTTATATCCTAAAAGTTGTTGCTCATAATAAATACTATTATTATTTTTATTGATGTATTTTCTTATATCTCTTGTGATACCATGATTTCTTAACATTAAAGCTTTTTCGTAATAATTTTTGTTGTTAGTAACCAAAACACCACCCTCGCCGCTTGTAAATATTTTAACCGGGTGAAAACTAAAGACGGCAATATCTGAGTATTTGCAACTACCAATCTTTTTATTCATATAATATGAACCAAAGGCATGAGATGCATCTTCAAGGATTTTGAAATTATATTTTTTTTTGAGTGAATGTATCTTTTTTAAATCACATGGATAGCCAGCTAGATGCACTGGAATTATAATTTTTGGTTTTTTCTTTTGTTTTAGCTTTCTAATTAATTTTTGGGTAGACAAATTAAAATCTTCTAAACTAATATCAATTAAATCTAATTTTGCTCCACATAACTCACCACAATTAGCAGAAGCTACAAAACTATTTGTTGATGTCCAAAATTGTTCTTTTTTTTTTAGACCTAGCACAAGACAAGATATATGAAGGGCACTTGTGGCTGAATTTACACATACAGCATACTTTACTTTTAAAAATTTTGAAATTTTTTTTTCAAATTTGGATATTTGGGGGCCTGTAGTTAAAAAATCGCTTATTAATGTTTTTTTAACACTTTCAATATCTGTTTTAGATACTGATTGTCTACTATATGGAATTACTTTTGTTTTCATCTTTTTTAAGATCTTTCTTTAGAGCTTCATACTCACTTGATAACTTTTTCATGTAATTTATTGTAAGCTTAGTTTTATAAGCAATTCCGGTTGGGGTAAGTAAATAAATATAATTTAATTTTTTTTTGTTGTTTTTAAAATTTTTTACCTTTAGCAAACCTTTGTTTTTAAGTGAATTAACAATATAGTTTAATTTTCCTAGACTAAGATTTAGTTCACTAGCAAGTTTTCTTTGAGAAACATTTGGCTCACTAAAAATCTTCCTTAAAACATTAAGTATTTCTGGATGTTTCATATTTATATGTTTGGTAGATCTTAACTGCTAAATGTGTTCATATTTTGAACATAATGTAAATATAAATTCTGTAAATATGAGACTTTTAATTGTGCCGGCTAGGTCGGGTAGTAAAAGAATAAAAGATAAAAATATAAGGGTATTAAATAATTATCCCATGTTAGTTCATTCACTTAAAATTGCTAAAAAAGCTAAACTTTTTGATAAAATACATTTATCCACCGACTCAGAGAAATATATTAAAATCGCAAAAAAGTTTGGTTTTCAGACAGATTTTAAAAGAAACAAGAAATTTTGTAGAGATAAAACTCCAGTTTTAGATGCAGTAAAGTCAGATCTTATTAAGTTCAAAAAACTTGGCTATAAATTCCAAGAAATATGCATACTATCATCTACTTCTCCACTAATTAATTATAAAGATCTTTTAAATTCTAGAAAAATTTTTTTGAAATTTAAAAAAAAATTTCCTGTTATATCGGTGTCAAAATATCAAACCAAAATTGAGAGAGCACTTAAAATGATTAACGGTAAATTAGTTTTTAAAAAAAAAAAATACATTAAAAAAAATACACAATCATTCTCGGACTCATATTTTGCAACGGGAAATATATTCTATTATGACTCAACAAAATTATTAAATAATTCAAATTATAACTTTAAATATCTTCCTTATATCATTGATACTTTAAGAGCAATTGATATAGATGATGAAGTCGATTTGAATTTAACAAAAAAAATTTATAGGTTATTATGAATATACTAATCACAGGTGGCACTGGCTCTTTTGGAAAAAGTTTTTTAGATAAAATTTTATCAAAAAAAAATAATTTTAGAAAAATTATCATTTTCAGTAGAGATGAATATAAACAACATATTTTAAAAAAAAAATTCTCAAACAATAAAAATTTTAATAAATTGAGATTTTTTCTTGGTGATGTTAGAGACAAAGATAGACTTAACATGGCCCTAAGAAACGTAGATATTATAATTCACGCAGCAGCCCTTAAACAAGTTGATAGTGCAGAATATAATCCTACAGAATATATTAAAACTAATGTTATTGGTGCGCAAAATATCATAGATTGCTCAATACAAAATAACATTAAAAAAGTTATTGCTTTATCAACTGATAAAGCTTCATCGCCAATTAATTTGTATGGAGCAACTAAATTATGTAGTGACAAACTATTTGTTTCAGCAAATTATTATTCTGGGAAAAATATATTTTCAGTAGTTAGATACGGTAATGTATTTGGTTCACGAGGATCAGTTGTCGAAGTTTTTAAAAATAGAAAAAATAAAAAGTTTTTATCAGTCACACATAAATCAATGACAAGGTTTAATATAACTTTACGTGAGAGTATAGATATGGTTTTATGGTGTTTAAAACACTCACACGGTAGTGAAATTTTTGTACCTAAGATTAAATCATATAGAGTTATAGATTTAGCAAAAGCTTTTTCAAAAGATGCAAAAATAAAATTTATTGGGATTCGTGCAGGTGAAAAAATAAATGAGGAATTGATATCTATAAATGAGTCTAGAACAACTGTAGACTTAGGTAAGTATTACGCAATATTACCTGAATTTAATTTTTTTTTAAACAGTAATTATAAAAACAAAAAAAAAGTGCCTAAAAATTTTTCTTATACTTCAGATAAAAATCAATTTTTATCTATAACAGAGTTAAAAGAATTAATTAAAAATGAAAACATTGAGGTATGAAAAATAAAATACTTGCATCAGTAATAGTTAGAACAAAAAATGAAGAAAAATGGATTGATATTTGTCTGAGTAAAATTTTTGAACAAAAAAAGGTTAATTTTGAGGTAATAATTATTGATAATAATTCTAGCGACAAAACTGTTGAAAAAGCTAAGAAATATCCAGTAAAAATGTTAAATATAAAAAGATTTCTTCCGGGTAAAGCTATAAATTTGGGAGCAAAAAAAGCGATTGGAAAATATATTGTATGTTTATCTGCACATTGCATTCCAGAAAATGATTTATGGTTGTATAATCTTATAAAAAATCTCAAAGGAAAAAAAGTTGCAGCTGTATATGGAAAACAAAAGCCTCTTCCATACTCCTCATCATTCGATAAGAGAGATTTATATAACACTTTTGGTGACGATAAACGTGTACAAAAGAATGATACTTTTTTTCATAACGCAAATAGTGCTTTTAAAAAAAATATTTGGAAACAATATCCTTTTGATAATAAAACTCCCCATATAGAAGACAGAATTTGGGCCAATGAAGTTATAAAAAAAAAATATAATATAATTTACGAACCTTTAGCGTCAGTTTTTCATTGGCACGGTATTAATCAAGACATGGATAAAGAGAGATGCGATAAAGTCGTAAGGATTTTAGAAGGCTTAAATTTAAACAGAGAAAAAGCAAATATACATGACTTAAAAAAACTGAATATAATAGCACTTATACCCTTAAGAGGAAAATCCTTAAAAATTAATAACTTTGATATTCTTGAAAAAACTATCTCACACTTGAAATCATCAAAATATATAAAAAAAATTTTTGTATCGACAGATAATCAATTTACAAAGGAGGCTGCTAAGAAATTTGGAGCGCAGGTTCCTTTTCTTAGACCTAGACAATTATCAGAGCCACACGTAGACATTATCAGCATTGTAAAATATAGCCTTGTGAAATTGGAAGAGAAAAAGGTTTTGCCAGACTTGGTTGTATTGATGACTGAGAATTTTCCTTTTCGTAAAAAAGGATTACACGATAAAATGATTAAAAAGTTGGTGTATAATGACTACGATAGTCTTTTTGTTGCCAAAAAAGAAAAGGGTTCAATTTTTTCAAATAGTAAACTAATTTTCGATGGGACAGTTCCAAAAAAAATTAGAGAAAAAAATATATTAGTAAGCAGAATAGGAATTTGTACAATTTTAAGACCAAATAAGATTCGATATGGATCAATTTTAGATGGAAAAATTGGCACATATACTATTGCAGATGAATTGTCTTTTCTTGAGGTTGAAAAAAATAATAGCATAAATATTGCTAAAACTATGAAATGGATATCTAAAGGTAAATAGTTTAAATGAATTTATTTATTCTGGAGACCTTTGTTAGTTTAGATACTCTTGCTCCTATTTTAGATTTGATTTCGAACAGAAGAAAAAAAACGGGTATTTTAATTATTAATCCACTAAATAATTTCTCTTCATTTGATCTATATAAACATATACAAAAGAAAATTAACTTACAAATTAACTTACCTTTAAATCATTTTGCTAAAATAGAGTTATTTTTTTTAAAGAGTTTATTATTTTTACCAAATTCATTTTTATTTAAAACGAGTAAAATTTGGGCCTACTACTCTGGAAAAAACTTTTCTTCAAAAAAATTAATTAAGAGGGCTTTTATTGACAAGAAAATTTCCTCTATAACATTTGAAGAAAGTCTTTCAAAAAATTTGGCTGCCGAATTATATCAGGTTGCAGAAGAGTTAAAAATTAAAATGATAAAAATACCTTCTGGTTTAAACACAATTCTACTACCATCCATAAATGATCGTTTTTTAAGATATTGTAATTATTATATTGCTCCAAATAAAATAAGGAAAGTGAAAGAAAATACAAAAAAAAGTAAAATTTTATATTTAGGCAGTTTAAGATATAGGCTCTCATGGATAAAAAAATTGAGAAAAATTTATAAATTAAAAAAAATTAACAATCATAGAAAAATTGGTTTACTTAATAAACAAAATTCAGAAGAGTATCCAATTTTACAATCAATTAAAAAAAAATTAAATAAATTAAAAAATATACAAATTTTTGAAAGTTTTAAACCTAGAACTAGATACCCTATTCAAATATCAAACTTATCATTCAAAAGTTATTTAACAGGTCATGTCATATATAACACAGATATAATTTTATGCGCAAGATCATCATCAGTAATTATTGAAGGTATTATAAACAACAATAAAATTCTTTATCTTAATTATATAAATCCCCATTTAAAAAAAACTTTTTTATATAAATATAAAATTATTAAAAAAATAAATACTGAAAAAGAAATGTTAAAATTTGTTAATAATCCGAGTAATAAAAAAGAAAAAAAGTTTACTAGAGAAATAACAAAAAAATTTTTGATTAATTTTAAAAAAGAAGAAAGAATTGAAAGCGATTATTTAAAATTATACTAATGCTTTAATTTATTAATAATCAATAAAAAAAATGAAAATTACCAATCTTGAAATATACAAGCTTTTCAAAAAGAAATTGCGAAAAGATATTCCCCTCCCTAACTTTTATAATGAAGGTTTTTTGTTTTTTAAAATCGTTTCTGAGGATGGTATATATGGCTTTGGTGAACCCAACCCTTATCTAGGGAGTTTACAAAAAATAGAGAAAAGATTGGAAATAGTTTTCAACAACTTTATAAGAAATAGAAATATAAATAATATAAATTTAAGTAATTTAAAAAAAAAAGTTAAAAATAAAATTGATATATCTTTAGTAAATTCTTTTGAAACATCTTTTTTTGATTTGATAGGAAAGTCAAAAAATTTATCAGTTAGTAAAATTTTATCAAATAAAACAGGTCACTTTCATAAAAAAGTTGAGTTATACGCAAGTGGTGGATCTATTTTTGAGAACAAAAGTTATGATAGTCTCATAGACGAAGCGCTCTTTTATAAAGATAAAGGTTTTTCAGGTTGGAAATTTAGACCGAAGATGCCTTTATCAAATAAATCTCATTTATCTAGAATGAAAAATCCACCTAATTTTGATGTAACAAAGGTCATAAATTTCTCTCAAAAGTTAAGAAAGAAAGTTGGAAATAATTTTAATTTGATGTTCGATGCGGGGTGCAGGTGTAGAAACGTTGAAGAGGCAAAATATTTGATACAAGGATTAAAAAACTTAAACTTTCTTTTTATTGAAGAGCCTTTAAAAAGAAATATATCAAACTACAAAAAATTATTTAAAAGTTTTTACAATAAATTAAACATTGGTGTTGGTGAACACTTGCACAATTTAGTAGAATTTAATAGATGGTTAAATTCAAATTGCTTTAACTTTATTCAACCAGACTCAAACTTAATGCTATACGAAGAACTTTATAAAATATATTATAAATCAATAAAGAAAAATAAAAAGTTAATTTTACATAACTGGTGTAATCCAATTAATGTAAGTTCAAATTTATCTTTCATATCAAGTTTAGAGAAACCATCAATTACAGAATACAATGTTCTAATAGATGATTTTTATCAAAAATTTGATATAAGTGGTTTCAACATTAAAAATGGAAAAGCAGAAATTTTAAATTCACCAGGTTTGGGTATTGATATTTCTAAAACAAAAAACAATAATTTTAAATTTTATGAAAAAAAAATCTAGAGTTTTGGCGGTTGTTGCAGCAAGAGCTGGTTCTAAGGGTATAAAAAATAAAAATTTAATGAAAATTGATGGTAAGCCCCTAGTCTTACATTCCATTAAGACTTTACTGAAATCTGGATGTATTGATCTTGTTTGCTTATCCACCGACTCTAAGAAAATTGGAAAAATTGTGAAAAAGAATTACCCAAAAGTATATATTGATCATAGACCGAAAAAATATTCTGGTGATAAGGTTCCCTTAACCTCAGTACCACACTACATTTGTAAAAAATTCAATAAAAATCATAATTTTTATGATTATGTTTTACAAGTAGCGCCCACTTGTCCATTTATAAAAATTTCAACAATAAAAAAAATTGTAAAAATGTTGAAAAAAAAAGTATCTAATTGCGTAGTCACTATTAAAAAAATCGAACATGAGCATCCCTACAGGGCGAAAAAATTTAATAAAAAAAACCAGAATATATATCATTTTATAAAAGATATTGATGTTGAGAAATACATATCAAGGCAAGACTTGCCAAATTTATATTGTACTTCTGGTGCAATTTATGGGAGGACAAATAAATTAATAAACTCATTCAATGGAAAAGATTTTTGTTTAGGAAATAAACCTAAAGGAGTTGTGGTAAATGATATCGAGGCAATTAATATAGACAGAAAAATCGACTTGGATTTTGCGAGATATATTTCTTTAAATTTTAAAATTTAGTAATTTTTAAGTAAGAGTTTTTTTTAATGATATAATATTTTTCATTAAAGTATCAAATTCTTTGTAGTCAATTGGCTGAAGAGGATCAACTGCAGAATTTTGAGGATCTGGGTGTACTTCAAGCATAATTCCGTCTGCTCCACTTGCTACAGAAGCAAGAGTCATAGGAGCAACCCATGATCTCCAAAAAGTAGCATGGGAAGGATCTACTGCAATTGGCAAATGCGTTACTTCTTGAGCCGCAGGTACGACTTGAAGATCTAGCAAAAATCTTGATGTTGATCGATGTGTATGTGGAACAGAAACTCCACGTTCACAAAGTATAATTTTTTCATTTCCCTCTACAAGAGCATATTCAGCTGAACCAAGCCAATCCCTAAGTGAGGACCCATAATGTCTTTTAATCATCAAAGGCTTTTGGGTTTTTGCTGCAGCGGTGATTAGAGGATAATTCTGCATATTTCTAGACCCTATTTGAAGAATATCTGCAACTTCACAAATCATTGGAAGATATTTTTCTTCCATAACTTCTGTGATTATTGGTATATCGTATTTTTCTTTTGCTAGCCCAAGCCATTTTATACCTTCTTCTCTAGTCTCGTTATACTTTTTACTTCTATATGGAAATGTGAGCGGTTTAAATGCTCCACCTCTTAAAAAATGTGCACCAATTTTTTTTACATTTTTTGCAACATCAAAAATTAGTTCTTTAGTTTCCACCATATTTGGTCCAGCAAATACAGGTAAATTATTTCCTCCAAATTCTACACCAGCAATCTTGAATTTAGATTTATGATCAGAATTTTTTTTGGAAGCTAATGGAAACTTTGTTTTAATATCATCATCAGTTATGTCTTTTCCTGGGAATTTATTATCCATGACTTTCCATAATTTTTTTCACTTTATAAAAGTTATTATTCTTATTTACTAGTACAAAACCTTTAACTGCCTGAATTAGATTCATTTCTAGACCATTATGACCAACTTTACCAGATTTTTCAGCAAATCTTAATAATTTCGTTTTATTAGGTTTATAAATAATATCAAAAATAGTAATTTTTTTATGATTAACAAAAAAATTTTTTAGATTTTTTGAATCTTTTTTAATTAGTTTTAAATTTTTTTTTTTAAAGATACGGTCACTACTTGTTTTTATAGAAACCATTTTGATTAAGTTAATAAAAGGAGAAAAGAATTTGAGATTATAAACTTTCTTCTTAGTTTTCACCCAAGTATCAAATCCAACACTTGTGGTGTTAATAACTAAATCTATATTTTTAAGTGAATGAATGTCGTTTAATTTATTAAGAATTTTACTTTTTTTTAAAAAGTTTATCTTTTTAATAAAATTTAGTTTCTTTTTTTTTCTATTTAAAAAAAAAAAATTACTTTTTTTAAACTTATCTACCGAGGCTATTATTACTGCCTTTGAAGCACCGCCAGCACCGATAACAAGAATATCTTTGTTTGAACGGATCTTTTTTAACGTTTCAAAAGCACCAAAATAATCAGTATTATAACCTTTAATCTTATTTCCTTTTTTGACAATGGTATTTATTGATCCAATTTTTTTTGCATTAAAATCTATCTCATCTAAATACTTCATTATTTCAATTTTATAGGGAGCCGTAACTGAACCACCAAGAAACTTCTCATCCTTTTTTAGAAAATTTACGAAATTTCTCAAATTTTTCAAGCTTACATCTGCTGGATACATTCTACAATTTGATTTTTTTTTTTTATAAACTTTGTTCCATAATCTTGGTGATCTGGCTCCTTGCGACGGATTTAATCCGATTATAAGAGTATAAAAATTTTTTTCATTTATAGAAACTTTATTGTTGATAAGATTAGTAAGATTTTTCATATAATATATAACTAATGTCTAATTAAATTTTTCGCAAACTTTATATATATTGTAAAGTTGAGAAACATTTGTACTTAAGTTTAAGTCTTTATTAAAAAAGTTTTTACGGATAAAATCATAATACATAAGTCTAAAGCCTGGTTTGAAACTGTTGTCAACCCCCAAACATCTGACCTGTGGAATATAAATATTCATCTTTTTATTTTTTTTCTTTTTTATTTTCTTAAATATTTTCATTTTTTCAAAAGGAGATAATTCAATCATAAAATTTTTGAAATACAGTTTCAGAGAATGATTTCTTACGCCGTTAGGAAAATTTATTATATTTGCAATACACTTTTCTTTATTTTTTCTTAGGGTAAGTTGTATCTTTTCAATGTGATTTTTTTCTACGGAATTTAATTTTTGCTTTTGAGTATTTATTATTTCATATTTTGAAACTTGAAGTATTTTTAATAATAGTGAAATCCAATGCGATGTGATATAATACGTTATAAATTTCCTAATACTTTTCCTATGCTTAGAAATTATATCTTCATAAGAGTCATAGATGTTTAGTTCACAGTACTTCAATTTATTATTATTTAGAATTTTTAAGAGATAAAATATATAGTCATAATAGTTTCTATTATATGCAACTGAAATCTTTGATTTTTTTTTATTTTTTAAAAAAAGTTTAAAAATTTTTTTAGAATTTAAGGCAATACCTTTCTCTATCAAAATTGGGGATTGGCTTGTGAAAAAAAATTTTAAATAGTAACCTAATTTATTCCAACTAGTACAGACAATCCACGCATGGACCACTAAATTCTTATCAATTTTGCTGATATTCGAGAATATTTTTGCATTATATTTTTTTGCGATATTTTTTGCGTTACGATTTTTACTCTTTGAGATTATAACAGTAAGTTTGTGACCAAATGATTTTATTACTCTTGCATACTCATTTGCAATTGTTCCTGATCCTACAATTCCAATATTTAGTTTATTTTTTAAAATTAGTTTTTTAGGATAGATAATTTTTCCACTTTTCAAAAGATTTTTTACCATTCAGGGTTCCATTTACATCGCAAAGTTTGCAGGGTGCATGACATCTGTCACTTTTCATCAATTTCTTTCTTATGTTTATAAATTTTTCACTAGTCCAAATCTCAACCAAGGATCTTGTATCCTTAATAATATTTCCTACACTTGCCTCTTTTTTCCAATCATTTGAGCAAATTAAAACATCCCCATCATGGTCAATTAAAATTTTATAAAAGGGGTAATAACATGGCTTTTTTAAGGGCTCACTTAAAGCTTTAAGTTCAAAATGATCATTCTTTAAGTTCACCGATCCTGCTCTATTGGAAATGGTAAGACCGTAACTTTCTTCAGGACCAAGATATCTTTTTCTAACAATAAACTGTTCATCATTTAAACTTAAAGAGTTTTTGATGTCTTCCATTAGTTTAATTTGGTGTGGGCCATCGTATAAACTTACCCGGCAATTAGTTAATCCAGATGAAAACAATTCTTTTAATCTATTTTTACCATTCTTCGCAAGTAAAGGGTCTCCGTTAGTCACAATTTCAATTATTACATTATGCAACTCTGTTCTTGCTATTTTAATATATTTATTTAAATTTTTCGTTAGTAAAGGTTCGCAAAATCCAGAAAAAGAAATTCTTCCATCGAAATCTTCGTTTTTTAATTCTATCATTATTTTTTTAAAGGTGTCTAAGGGTAGTGAATTTAGAATGTTTGGATAATTTTCTTTATCAACTCTTGGGCAAAAAAAACATCTTCTATTACAGGCACCGTTTATACTAAATTCAATTGATGAAAAGGTCGGAAAACCATTTGATAACCTTTTATCTTTATTAAGATGATTGTCTAAAAAATCGTCAATTCTTTTTATGTTAATATCAGTAAATAATTTATTTTTTGTCATACTTTAAAGGTCAATATAGTCTAAAATGATTAAATAAAAAGGATAATACTTAATTGCCTAATTTCGAAATTAAGTTCTTTTCCTTAAAATAAACCCACCTTTTTTTAAAAAAACTTATATACATCATATTTATTAATTTTATTGTTCCAATTGTTTCAATAGCTTTTAAAGGAGTTGTGCCACTTTTTTTTAATTCTTTATCTATTATTTTTTGAAAAACTTTCTTATGTGATACACCATAACCGCTTGGTACTTTTTGTGAAAATTTTTTAATTATGGAACTTCTTTTTTTGCTTTTTAATTTGTGGACAGAAACTTCATTGCAACATAAACCTTTAAGGGTAATAATTTTATCTTTACAATAAATGTTTATAGATGCCTCATAATCAACTGGTCTGAAAGCAGTCGACATACTAACGTTACAACTGATTTCATTTTTCTTAAAAATTATTAAAGAGGAGTGCGTGTCTTCTGCTTGTAATTTATTTACTTTATTGGAAATAGAACTTATACATTTTAAAGGTTGACCAAATAAATAAATTAACAAATCAACATAATGGATACCTTGCTGAGCAAGAACACCTCCATCCATATTCCAATTTCCATGCCAATCATAATAATATTTCTGGGGTCTTGACCAGACTAAATTAAGATTTGAATAAATTATTTTTTCTTTTTTAATTATATTTTTTACATGTTGTACTGACTTATTAAGTCTGTTTTGAAATACAGTATAAAATTTCAAATTTTTTTTCTTTGCAATCTTATTAAGTGTTATTAGTTGATTTACTTTCAGTACTGGAGGTTTCTCAACTATTACGTTTTTATTTTTTTTAAAACACTTTAAGATATGTGAAAAATGATTACCGGACTCTGTTGCAATATAGACAAAATCAGTTTTAATATTAAGAAATTTCTCCAAACTATGTTCAACTTTACAATTAAACAATTTTTTATATTTATTTAATTTTTTCTCATTTTTATCAAAAATTGTTTTAACATATGCATTTTTAAGTTCTTTTTTAAACATAAAGTAAATACGTTTTTCTATTACCCTACCCAAACCTAATATTGAGAATGAAATTTTATTTTTCATGTTTATTTCAAATTTAGTGATTTTAATCTACCGCTGTATATAATATCTAAAGAGTGTTGTCCTTCATTAAATAATAAATCTATAATACTGGCATGAGATAAAAACTTACCATAAAGTTGCTTGTATGTTGGATGAAGATAGTTATGTATTTGAATGTTTATGTTATTATTTTTAAACAAATCAATTTCTTTTCGAAGATACTCGGTAGATCCGGGGGTTGTGATATAATTGTTTTCTTTTAACTTTTTACAAATGTTTACTATTCTCTCTACCTTTTTTCCTTCCACCTTTAAATCACTTGATCTATAAATCTTTTTTTCAACTTTCATTTTTTTCAAAATCCAAATAATTAATTCTTGATTCATATCGCTTAATTTTCCCTGATTGAATGAACTGGATAAAATATTAAAAAAATCCTTTTGATACTTATTAAAATATTCCGACTTATTGTAGCTTTGTTCAATAGAGTTTTGAATTTTACTTAATAAATTTGATTTGACGAAAATTTCGATATCTGCAATATTTTCGCTTCTGTTTTTTTTAAGTGGGACAGTTATCCATTCAAGTCCTTTTTTAGTTTTTATTCTATTTCTGTTTACCCAAGAACCTTTTGAGAACTTAACATCATCAAGAAAAACTAACTTATCAGCGCTTAAAGCCATATCAAAAAATCCTATCCAGGGCAAAAAACTTGGTTGCATTAAAAATAAAGACATAAAATTAATTTACTCTTTTTTCGAATTCTTTTATCAATTTTGAAATTTTTTTCTCTCTTCCATATTCTTCCCAGTAACCTGGAATAATATTTTGAAATTTTGAACTTTTATAAAATTTTTTAAAACTTTTTAAGTCGTTTTCAGTATATAAAATATGTCTTAAATCTGTCTTAGACCCAAAATAATCAAATTTTGAAAATGAGTGACCAAAATTCTTTAAAATTTTTTCTGTTTTTTTTTTTATTTTTTTGACATTAATTTCTTTTTCAAAAAAACATTCTACATTTACACAAACTCTTTTAGATAATTTATAAATATAAATTCGATTAATCTTGGTTTTATTTGAAAAAACTTGGTAATATTTATCCATTGAAATATTTTTGTATGAGTTAACTTCAAAAAAAAGAGTGGAAATTTTTACTACTGGATTATCTAACACAAAATCTTGTGAAACCTTAATTAAGGGGACTGGGTTGCATGCCCAAATATAATAATCTGCTTTTATCTCATTGTTATTTCTTAAAAATTTTAGTGTTTTCTCTTTTTTTATCTTAATTGGTTGATTTAGATAAAACTTCACTCCCTTTTTTTCGAGAAAATATTTCACTCCTTTGAAAAAATAATCATAACCTTTACGTGGAGTAAAAAAGTATTTGTATTTTTTTTTTAATGGGATGCCTAATAAGCTGTCAGCAAACTTACTGCTCTTTTTTTCTTTTAATAAGTTTTTTTCACTGTTTTTAAAGTAAACTCTACCTATTTGCATTGCCTCTGAACAATAAAAGTGAACGTTATTGATATTAGTTGTAAAATTTTTTATCCATTGCAAGAGTGGCTTAGATATATTCGCTTGATAGGACTCTACTCTGCCAACTATAGTTTTTATGTTTTTTGATTTTATATTTTTAAATTTTTTTTGAGTTATAGGGTGAGCAAAATTATTGCTAAAAATAGGTTTTTTATCAAATAAATCGGTAAAGGATCCAAAGTATAGATTATTTTTTTTTAGAAGATTTTTTAAATTTTTATTATTTAAAAAATTATTTATCCATGTTGACTCCTCTAAATATTGAGGTCCACTTAGAAAAGTTTTCTTATCAATTTTAATATCCCTTAAGATACCGCCAATAACATCTTTTTTTTCAAAAACTTCTACTTTATATTTTTTATTAATAAAATAGAGGGCGCTTGCGCATGATGTTATGCCACTTCCTATTATAGCAATTTTTTTTTTCAAATTTATATGTTATTAAAATATTAGTAATTTAATTTAAAATCATTATAATGATAAATTAATGAAAAAGAAGATAATGATTAATAATACTTTTAAAAAAATTGAAATGGTTAGAAGCAAAAATAATAAAAATTGGATGGATATTTTAAAAATTGCTTATCTAGCTAATCCAAAAAAAACATCATCTGTTTTAAGAAGAATACTTTCAAAAGATAAAAAATTAATAAAACTCGCAAATATTTTAAGCAAAGCTAAATAATAATGAAAAGTAATTTTGATAAGACATTCAAGATGCTTGATAATTATTATAGCAATTTATTTATTAAGTACGGTAATAGTGTAAAAACGTCCCAACAATCAAGTAGAGCTACACAAAAAAAAAGGATGGAAATTTTGACAAACGATATAAGTTTTACCAAAAAAGACAAAATTTTAGATTTCGGTTGTGGGACTGGTTTCTTTTTAAACTTTATAAAAAAAAAAAAGAATTTTCATGGATATTACTATGGTTGTGATATATCAAAAAAAATAATTGATTTTAATAAGAAAAGAAACAAAGATCCGAAGGTTTTTTTTTTCTGTAAAAATATACTAAAATCGAATTTAAGTATTTCTTATGATTATATTTTTATAAACGGAACATTTAATAACAAAACTAGGAATAATTATTCATGGATGAAAGAAATTTTAAATTTATTGTTTTTGAAAACAAAAAAAAAAATTATATTCAATAATCTTAGTAAGTATGTGGATTATAAAGACAAAAATTTATTTTATGCTGACCCTTTGGTTATTTTTGATTTTTGTAAAAAAAAATTAAGTAAGAATGTTTCAATCGATCATAGCTATTTCATTAAAAAAAATGTTATACCTTTTGAATTCACAACTACTGTGAGTAAAAAATCTAAATGAAAAAAATTTTATTAAAAAAAAGAGAAATCTCTGATAATAAACCACCTTTAGTAGTGGGTGAAATTTCAGCAAATCACTCTAAATCATTAAATAAAATTTTAAGAATGATTGATATTGCTAAAGATATAGGTTTAGAAGCAATTAAAATCCAAACTTTCAAACCTGAGGAAATGACTTTTAGATTAAATAAAAGGGAGTTCTCAATTAAACAAAAATTTGAAAATAAGAACTGGAACAATAGAAGTTTATTTAGTATTTATAAAGAAGCTCACTTACCGTTTGAGTGGCATGAAGAAATATTTAAAAGAGCAAACAAAATTGGGATAATAGCTTTTAGCTCTGTATTTGATGAAATATCCTTAGAATTACTTCATAAGTTTAATGTTCCCGCATTTAAAATCGCTTCACTTGAAAGCCAACACTACCCTTTAATTGAAAAGGTTATAAAGAAAAATAAGCCAATCATAGTGTCAACAGGAACGCTAAGTATGGATGAAATATTTGAACTGGATAATTTTTTTAAAAAAAAAAAATTTTCTAAATATGCATTGTTACATTGTATAACACAGTATCCTGCAAATTATAAAAACCTAAATTTAAAAACAATTTTAACATTAAAAAAAAAACTTAAAACCACAATTGGTTTTTCTGATCATACAGACGATGGGTCTGCTGCAGTAGCTGCTGTAAGTTTAGGTGCAAATATAATAGAGAAGCATTTTAAAGAAACTTCTAAAGACAAAACTCTAGACTCAAATTTTTCTCTTGATCCTAAAGCAATGAAAAAATTAATAGTTGATTGTAATAATGTATGGAAATCTTTAGGGAATTCCCAAAAAAAAATTTCAAGTGATGAAGAAAAATATAAAAATTATAGAAGATCAATTTATGCAAGTAAGGATATTAAAATTGGCGATAAAATTTCACTATCCAATGTAAAGATTATTAGGCCAAATAAAGGTCTTGCCCCTAAACTTTTGAAGAACATTATAGGAAAAAAAGCAAAAAAAAATATAAGATATGCTACCCCAATAACTTTAAAACTGTTTCGTTAAAATTCGAAAAAATTTTTATTTTATTAAGTCTAAAATTTTTTTTTAATTATTATTTTAAGTAAATGTTAATTGTTATGAATAAACTTAAATTGTGCTCTCAATATATTAATCCAAAAAATTTTTTTCAGTGCATAAATCAAGCCAATTGAGCTATTAGTACTGGTCAGCTACATGCGTTACCGCACTTCCACACCCAGCCTATCAACGTGGTGGTCTACCACGGCTCTATAGGA
>Ga0066364_10000006_pt1 | contig 29718 bp, 30 predicted proteins | sample Knorr_S7_td_Surf_FD_70970 | JGI IMG/M metagenome (GOLD analysis project Ga0066364, IMG submission 70970) | Marine microbial communities from Southern Atlantic Ocean transect - Knorr_S7_td_SurfaceA_ad_6m_LV_A | ecosystem: Environmental > Aquatic > Marine > Oceanic | place: Southern Atlantic...
CACTTAATATATATATTCTTGTGTGTAAAGAAATTAATTCAATTTTTTCAAAAAATAGTTAATGTTCTTAGATACATCTTTACTATTTAAGCAAAAATCTTCTTGTAGTTTTTTATTTTTAAAAAATCTGCTTTTTTTGTTTTTAATTTGCTCATAAATTTTTTTTTTAAATTTGTTATAAGTATTAATTTTAAATTTCTTAATATAAGTATCATTAGGTAAATAACTAATATTTTTAAAATTAGGATCGCAGAAATAAACTACTCGTCCTTGTCCTAAAAATTCAAAAGCAAGAGTTGAACTCCATGTACAAATTGATTTTGCTTGATGAGCATAAAAGTAGCTATCTGAAAGATATTTTCTGTCTACTAAAAATTTTACATTATCTACATCGTTAAACTTATTTAAAACAGTCTGGTCTTTGACAACGTGTTTTAATTTTATACCAACTTTTAATTTTGGGTTTTCAATAGAAAATTTCTTTATCCACTCAAAGTGTTTTAAATATTCGGAGTAATAATTATCATATCCAGAATGAAACATCTTATTATGATCGCTAGCAAAAACTAAAAGATCGTATTTTTTTAAATCATTTTTATCTTTTCTTTTATAGTAGTTAAGCTCCATTGCTAATGAACCAATAGGTAGAATTTTTTTTGTTTCCCCACCGTATTTTTTTAAATATTTTGCTGTCTTGCGGCCTAATGAAAAAAAAATATCAGAATAAACATACATTCCCACTCCATTAATTTGTAAAATATTTTTTTGAGTAACACAGCTATATTTTCCACCTTTTCTTTTGTAAATAAAGTTTTTTAAATCAGAGGAATTATAGTGTCTTTCCTGCAGTAGAAAATTTGATTTAATTTCTTCAAATATTGTTTCCGATCTTGAAATTGTTTTAAAAATTTCTATTAAAAATGGAAATAAATTATTTCGGGAATAAACTGAATAATAAATTGTTAAAAAAAAGATTTTTAAAATTATAAACGGATTTTTAATGAAGAAAATATTTTTTGAACATCCGCGAAATTTTGAAAAAATATAATTTTTTTTAATTTTTAAATAATTATTATTAGAAACAAATATGATATTAAAATATTTTTTAAGACCATAAAATCTTATTGGAGTATTATCTTTATCCAAATCATCGACTATTAGATCACAATAATGTTTAGTTGATATTTTTTTTGAAAAAAAAATTATGTAAAATGAAATTAAGAGAAACTTTATTGAATAAAAAAAAATATATCTTAGATAGAAAATACTGCTAAATTTACCGTTCCTATTTTCAAAATTTTTAAATAATATTATTTTAAGCTCATTTTGTAGATTTTTTTGTGGAATGTTCGAAAATTTTGATAAATAGTAAAGGTAATTTATAGTATTTCTATTAGATGTGGTTTTAGCAATAAAAGATTTTAAGTCTTTTAAGAGAGCATAAATTTTTTTTTTTCTATTTAATCGAAATTTACTTATAATCATCATTTAATCTTTTCCATACAACCTTCTTGTTTAATGAAAAGCTTCCATAAATGAATACCCTTTTTATCTTATCTTTTTTAATTTTTTCTGCAGCGTGATATGAGTCAGGGCTTGAAAAAAAAACTATCAATCTTCCAGCTTTTGCCTGAATTTTTTTTATTTTTTTAATTTGATTTTTATCTGGGAATCTGGAGTAATCATCTTGTAATTTTTTATTTTTATTAGATTGATGGATTTCCAAAGATCCGCCATGTTCCTTGTTTACGGTGTTTAAGTATAACAAAAAACTTAGAACTCTTGTGTCTCTATCTCTATGTGGGGAGCGATAATACCCCTTTTTAGATATAGAAAAATCAATGTCTAGATTTAAAGTAGAATTAATTATGTTTAATAAAGATAATTTTTTAATAATTTTTTCTTTTAAACTAAATTTTTGCTCTCCAAAAAAATTTTTTGAATATTTTTTAAAGTCTGCTTCTGGTGTCCATTGTATTTTTAGGGGGTCAAAAAAATTATAAACCTTTTGATAGAATTTTTGTGAATTTATTCGATTGTAAAGTTTTTTGATATTTTTTGAATGTTGGATAATTTTGTTAAAATTATCTGACCCTTTATTAATTCTATTTCTATTTATCATAACTTTGTCATCGAAAGATTTAAAATTAATTATTTCTTTTTTTAAGTTTAAAATTTCTTTTTTGCTTAAAAAATTATCAACTACTGCATAAGTCCACGGCTCATAATTTATTTTTATGTTTTTAAAATTCATCTACTTATATTTTTTTTTGTTTTTAAATAAAAATTCTGCAAGATAAAAATCTTCGATATCGTCAATATCTAAACCATAATACCTTTTGAGTTCAAACATAAATGGTTTTTTTCCTAATCTATTTTTGTACTTTATATAGTTTTCTCTAGAATTAATAAAGATTGCGCTATTAATTTTATTTAATGGTTTTATATCTTGGGTTCTAGGCCATTTAATTTTGTTATAATTATAATTTATTGATTTTTTGTCATCCCAAATAAATCCTTTAATTTTAGTAACAGACATTAACGAGTCATAGTTTTTTCTCAGGCTAGATTTATATTTTTTTATAACTTCATCATAAATTCTAGAAGAAACAAATGGCGAGGTCACATGTGTCCATAAAATATGCCCGTCAGGAATAACTTTGATTGCATGAGTTATTAATTTTTGAGTCATTGTGGAACTTTGAGATAAAGAATGATCTTTTCTGGTATGCACTATAATTTTTTTATTTTTAAGTTTTTTAACAAAACTAATAATTTTATTATCGTTTGTAGACAAATATATTTTATTGACTAACTTTGCTCTGATAAGTTGATCTAATTTAATTTTAACTAAGCCAAATCTGATATTAGCAAAAGGACGTTTATTTTTATTTCTAACTCTTGTACTAGTTTTTTTGCAAGGTAAAAATACATTAATTTTCATTTTAAATTATCTAATCAATCTAGATATGGACTCCTTAACCAAGCTTTCATTGAAATTTGAAACTACATTAGGGTTACCTATTCCATTAAGAAGAACGAATCTTATACCTGTGTGATTTTTTTTCTTATCTTTAAAAATATTTTTATAAATTATATTTAACATTTGATTTTTTGATTTTGAAAATTTTTTAATATTTAGAGGTAGATTATACTTTTTAAAGATTTTTACATGATCACTATAAAGATCTTTTACTTTGAAATATCTTTCAGCCATATATGCAACACAAAGCATTCCCAAAGCTACAGCTTCGCCATGTCTGTAGTGCTCTGATTTAAGATTCAATGAACTTTCGATTGCTTGACCAATTGTATGGCCGTAGTTTAAGAACATTCTTACATTTCTTTCTCTTTCATCTCTTTTGACTAAATTAATTTTTATATTAATTATTTTTTTAAGCATTCGAAGAATAACTTGTTTATCTCTTTTAAGAATTTTAGCATAATTTTCTGACATGAATTTTGTGTCTTTTTTGCTTGTAATTAAAACTGATTTAATGACCTCTGAAATTCCAGAAATGAAATCTCTATTCGGTAATGTTTTAATAAATTTATAATCACATAAAATAAGCTTTGGGTGGTAATAATTCCCAATGGCATTTACATTATTATTAAAATTTACTGCTACTTTTCCGCCTATACTGCTATCTATTTGTGCAGTTAATGTAGTTGGTATTGAAACCAAATTCATGCCCCTATAATAAACTGATGCAGCAAAACCGCCTAGATCACCAATCGTTCCACCCCCTAGAACTACTAATGTAGAGTCTTTTGAAAACTTATTTTTTTCCAAAAAATCAACTATTCTCAATAAATTTTTAATATCCTTACATTTTTTTCCAGCAGTAATTTGTAAAAAACTACAATTAAAATTGTGTTTACCGAAATATTTAATTAACGGTTTTCCGTAAACATTGAATAAATTTTTATCAATAATTATTAAAACTTTTTTTGATTTTGTAAATTTTGAAATTTCTTTTGGCAAAGAGTGTAGAATATTCGTTCCAATCTTAATAGGATAAGTAAACTGATTTATTTTAGCTTTCAAATTCATTAATAAGCGCTCCACCCACCATCTACGTAAGAAATGTTTCCAGTCATATATGAGGACTCATTTGACAATAAAAATATGATTAAATTTGCAACTTCATCACTTGAGCCCCATCTTTTTAAAGGTGTTCTTTGTAAAGTATAATTATATAATTTAGGCATCTTCCTTCTAAACTTATTTGCATAGCTAGTTTTGATAAAACCAGGGCAGACAGTATTAACTCTAATTTTTTTTTGAGCTAATTCTACTGCTAAAGATTTTGACAGACCAACAATTCCAGCCTTTGTCATTGCATAACCACTTAGATCAACAAAACCACGTGGTCCCACTATTGAAGATACGTTGACGATTGAGGCCGTTTTTTTACTCATAATTTTAGAGAATAGTTGTGAAACTCTAAAAACTGACTTTAAGTTGCTATCTAAAATGTAATTAAGTTTTTCATCATCAATATTATAGAATTTTTCTCTTTGTCTAACACCAGCATTATTAACTAACCCATGAATTTTTTTCATTTTTGTTTTTACTAATTTAAAAAAATTATCAATATCATTTTTTATTGAAACATCACCAACATAAGTAATTATTTTTTTTGAATTAAACGTTTTCTGAATTTTTTTAACATCTGTTTTAGATCTTGTAATAATAGCTACATTTGCATTACTTTTATGAAGCAAATTTAGTACAGATCTTCCTATGCCCTTTCCCGCACCAGTAACTACGAAATTCTTTTTCTTTAAATTATATCTAATCATTTTTTTTAAATGTTCAATTTTTGAACAATATCGATTTTTGATAAATTTACAAGATTTATTAATATAATCTTAAAGAAATTGATAAATGTTCTTCATTTTACCTTAAGTTTTCAATTAAAATTTTATAATTTTGTTTATTAGCTTTATTCACAATGAAATTTTTCTGGTATTTTTCATACGATTTTTGGTCTACTGGTTTAAAACTTTCATTTTCTGCGTTAAAATAATTGTCAATATCGACTCTTTTACAATTTAAAATATTAGCAAAAAAATTTGCAAATTTATTAAAAGAAACATTTTTTTTTTGTTGGCTAGATGAAAAGATAAATAAGATAGGTTTTTTTAATAATACTGCATAGGATAAAGCCGTTGAACCACAGCTCATGATAAATTTTGCATTTTTTGTTAATTCAAACGTTTTTCCATAAAAACTTTTTCTTTTCCCAAGCTCTATATCTCTCGTGAGCTTTGGATTACTTCGTGGGTGTGCGGCAATTAGAATTTCCAAATTATATTTTTTTTCTATTTTATTAAAAAATAAATTCAATTTTTTTAAATACAACTTGCTATTTTCTACTCTTTCAGTGTTCCAAAGTTGAGAATCGGATTGATAACGTGTTTCACCATCACTTAAATATAGGATATAATTTTTTTTATTTACTATTCTTGAACTTTTTCTTAAAGTTTTTGAATAATCCCAAGAATTTATTCTTATAGTTTTCAAGGATGAAAAATTACTTTTTTTATTGCCTCCAATAATTGAAAAATCTGTGCTGAAATAATTTTTAAAAATTTTAAAAAAACATGTTATTAAAATTTTTTTAATTGTTGCTAAAGAATGTTTTGGTCTAAATACAGCTGATAGAAATTTTTTATGAAAATTTTCTAATATATTAGCGCTTATTTTGTAGTCAGAATATGTTGGCAAATTATTTATGTAAATAATTGAAGTTTTAAATCCCTTTTTTTTTACGATTTGAAATATTTTAAGAGCTACAAAATTGTATGGAAAAGTTTGAAAAATAAAATGATTTTTTTTTTGATAATCGTTAATTTTTTCTCTCCATTCATCAAGATTTTTAAATATCTTTATTTTTTTATTTTTACTAAATTTATTATAATTTTTATTCTTTAAGTGAGGGTGAACTAAATTAATTAAGACATGAACTTCAACCAAATAACTTTTTGAGAGTAAGTCTAATTCATATCTTTCCCAATCAAAATTATCCAAAAAACGATTAAAATGAACAAAAATTATTTTATTTTTTTTCATATTTTTTTATTTTATTAATTAAATAATTGCAAAATAAAGCTCTTTCATTATTTTTTTCAAAATTGACTTTTTTTGTTATTACTTTTCTTATCATTTTTTGAATTGGATTACCTGAAAAAGAGAGGAAATCAATGTTATTTATTGAGTGGATCTTCTTTTTTGAAGCTAAATCATAATTAAAATTATACTGATTTTTTTTTCCAAAGATTTTTATATACAAGTTATTTGATGTTTCTCTGTAATTGATTTTTTTAATCTTTTCATTTTTTAATCTTTGATAAAGTAAATAAATATCATGGTAAGCAAGTCTAAATATTTTCGAACTTTCCTTTTTCTTCAATTTTTCAAATTTTTTTCTTTGTATGTTGAATTCAATATAATTGGGTATTTTTTTATTTTTAAATATTTCCACCTCACTTACGAAAATTTTACATTTTTTTTTATTAGCTAATGAGATAAGTTTTTTTGACTGTAAGTAATTTTCCGTTAACGGTTTTTCACAAAAAACATTAATTTTTTTTTCTAGAAAGAATTTCGCAATTTTATAGTGTGTCTTGTTGTTAGACAAAATAAAAATCCAATCTACTTTGTTTTTGAAACTTTTGTAAGGAATTTTAGTATTAGATATAAATTTTATTTCACATTCTTTATTAATAATAGGAACTATTTTTTTTGCCCAATTTCCAAAGCCAACTATACCTACTTTGCTTTTCATTTAATTTTTGAACTTATATAATTTGCTAATCCTATTGAAGTATTCCATTTTCCTGAGAAAATTGTAATAATCTTTTTTCCAAAATAATTTACTGAGTTTAATCTTTCGTCTGTATTTTCTTTATCAAGTTCTATGGCTCTAGTAACAAAAAAAGATCCTTTATATTTAGCTAATTTTAAAAAAGGTAAATATTGAGAGCTATTTTTGACAAATTTTTTAAAATTACTATGTTTTATATTTCTTATAATTCCACTATTTAAAAATTTTACTCTATAATCATTAAAATTTGGGTAATAGCCTTTTTTTATCTCTAGTTTTGAAAATTTTACATCACTGAAAAGATGTTTGTCGGTCCCTAAATAAGGATCCAAAGATACAAATTGGCCATCAATAACCATATAACTTTTATTTTTGTATTGAGGTGGCAATTTAATAATTATTTTTTCTACAAGTTCATATTTATATTTTTTAACAGGCTTGATGTTTAATTTTTTTAAAATTAAATTATTTTGATCATAACACGCGATAATAATTTTATGGTATTCATTAATCTGAGAATTTTTAAATTGTCTTTTCAAAAATAGATTAATTTTTTGTTTTTTTACAAGTTTTGATAATTTTTTTTTTGCTATAAAGTAGTTTAGATTTTTTTCATTACTTATTATAACACCCTCTACTTTTTCTTTAGAATAATCGTGCGTATTAATTTCATTAAAATATAAATTATTTTTTCTTAAGAATAGTATGTATTTTTTGTAAGAAGTTTTAGAATTTTTCCTGGCTACTCCATAAAAATTATCTGTCACACCAAAAACATCTTGGCCGTAGAAATCCTCAAAATCTTTTTTCATTTTTTGAACCTCTTTTAAGGTTTTTTGCGACCGTGGATAATGATAACCTAAATGATATCTAAGCTGATTAGCTCTTGAGGCTCCTTGAAGTAAACTTCTCTTTTTTTCATATACGTCAACTTTGAATTTTTTTGATAATTTTATCGCAAGACTTAAACCAAAAAAACCTGAACCGATAATTGCAATTTTTTTCATGAACAGAGAAAGGAATATAATATATTTGATTAAAGTCAAAAGTTCATTATATAATATGCTCATAATCGCCGAAAACAAAATATGAACACGTTTAAAAATGATCTGGATTTTATAACAAGGAACTCAAGCTTGTTCGTAGATAGAATTCAGTATTCGAAAATTTTCGCTAAATATGAAATTTTTAAAAGGATTTTTAATAATCCTGGCTCTATAATTGAATGCGGTGTGAAGGAAGGAAGCGGTTTAATGTTATTTGCAAAATTAAGCGCTATCTTTGAACCTTACAATTTTAAAAGAAAAATTATTGGCTTTGACACTTTCAAAGGATTTCCCAATTTGCATGATAAAGACAAATCAAAATTAAAAAAGCACAAAAAAATTCATAAAAAAGGCTACAATAAAAGTAATTTAAGTATATTGCAAAATAGTATAAATGATTTTAATAGAAAAAGACCACTTAATCACTTACCAAAAATAGAGTTAGTGAAAGGTGATGCGTCAAAAACGATTCCTAAATTTATAAAAAGAAATAGTCACTTACTAATTTCACTACTATACTTAGATTTTGATTTATATAAGCCGACTAAAATTGCTTTAAAAAATTTTTTACCCAGAATGTCAAAGGGATCGATTATTGTTTTTGATGAATTAAACGATCCTAAATGGAGGGGAGAGACTATGGCATTACTTGAAAGTTTTAAATTAAATAAAATAAAACTTGAAAAATTTCCTTTTGAACCGCATCTAACTTATTTAAGCATTAATGAAAAAAAATAGACGAAAATTTACTAAAATTGTCATTTCTTCACTTGCTTTTTTTTATCTTCCAATAATAAGTTTTAAAGAGAAATACTTAAAATTTATTAAGCGTAATTATAAAAATAAAGTTTGGATATTATCTTCAAAAGATTAAATGATTATAAAAAAAATTGATAGTCAAAAATTACCAGAGTATATAATAATTGGCGGTGGTCCTGCCGGTATTACAACAGCGACACAATTGGGTAGAAAAAATAAATCCGTACTACTTATTGAAGCCGGCGGTACTGAATTTAATGAGGAAATACAATCTCACTACAAAGGTCAAGTCACTGGAGAAAAATATTATCCGTTAGATGTAACAAGATTAAGATATCTAGGAGGTTCGTCAAATCATTGGGGAGGTAATTGTGCTCCTCTAGATAAATTTGATTTGGAAAAATGGCCAATTAATTATGAGGAATTAAAAAAATATGAAAAAGGCACCAAAGATATACTTGGAATAAAGAATGACTTTGTCAAATATGAAAACTCAATTTTTGAGTCTTTTAAATTAAGTTCTATTGAAGATGGCTATGTTAACTTTAGTGAAAAATACTTTCAAGAGATTAAAGATAGTAAAAATATATCGTTACTTTTAAAAACAAGCGTTTTATACTTGGAGCCAAATGTAACAAATAATAAAGTATCTCATATCCATTTAAATTCGCATAACGAGAATAAAAAAATTGATTTAAATGAAAATTCTAAAGTTATCGTAGCTTGCGGAGGAATTGAAAACTCAAGACTTTTACTATGGTCTAAAGAGTTGGCAAAAAACAAATTTTTAAAAGGTTTGCCTATAGGAAAATATTGGATGGAACACCCAAGTGGTGAGATTGGACATCTAATAAGCGAGAAGGAAAAAGTAGACAAGGTTTTTAAGAAACAAAATTACTTTTTAGTTCCTTCTGAAAATTTTCTTAAAAATGAGAAAATAAATAACATAAGATTTTCAGTACAATTTTGGGAAAAAACAAATCAGGAAAATTACAAACATTTTATTAAGGATTTAATTTGTTTAGCTCCTACTTACGGTAAAAAAATAGTTGAAAGTTTTAGCAATCAGGTCGTGCATTGTGTTTCTGCGATTAAATTTAGTGTAGAACAAAAACCACATATAGAAAATTCAATAAATCTCTCAAAAAATGAAGTTGATAAATATAATATTCCACGAATAAATCTTAAATGGAAAATTAAAGAGGACGTTTTCAAGACTTTAAAAACTAGTTTAGAAAGGTTAGGGCAAGAGGTAATTGAAAAGGACATTGGAAGAGTCGGAATAGATAAATTTGTGTATGATCAAACATTTGAAAACTCTAATGATATTTTTGCAAATCATCATCATATGGGAGGGACAAGAATGTCAGAAGAAAAAAATGAGGGAGTGGTTGATAAAAATTTAAAAGTACAAAATATATCTAATTTATATGTAATAGGTAGCTCTGTCTTTCCTACAGGTGGACATTTTAACCCTACATTCACTATTGTACAGCTATCCCTAAGACTGGTAAAACATTTAACAATATAAAAATTATGAAATTTGAATTTATATCCAACGCTTGTGGAATATTCTATGGTTCCAAAAAAACAAAAATTCTTTGTGATCCGTGGGTAGTAAATAAAGTTTTCGAAGGTAGTTGGTTTAATTATCCACCGTTAAAAACTAAAATTAAAGATTTACAAAAAGTTGATGCCATTTACTTAAGTCATATTCATCCTGACCATTATGATGAGAGAAATTTTGATTTTCCTAAAGAAGTACCAATAATAATTCTTGATGAAGGTCCAAATTTTTTAAAAAAAAATTTGATAAAAAAAGGGTACAACAATTTTATAGAAATAAAAAATAATGAAACTAAATCCTTTAAAGAGTTTGAACTCACTTTATATAAGCCATTTACAAAGCATATCTATGAAGAGTCGTTACTTGGAAACTTAATTGATAGTGCATTAGTAGTAAAAGAAGATGATATAGTGGCAATAAATTTTAATGACAATACACCTGATGCAAAAGCTTGCGTTGAACTTAATAAAAAATTTGGGACAATTAATTTAGCTCTAATGAATTATAATGCTGCTGGGCCTTACCCTTCATGTTTTGATAATTTGTCAGAAAATAATAAAAAAAATGAACATGATAGAATCTTAAAAAGAAATTTTGACCATCTTTGTGAGACTATACCGCTGCTAAAACCTAAAGCTGTGATGCCATTCGCTGGTGCTTACGTTATTGGTGGAAAAAACTATAAAAAGAATGATTATTTGGGTACCACTACTTGGGATGTATGTGCTGATTATCTTGAAAAAAATCTAAATTTTGAAACAAAAATATTCTGCCTTAACGAAAATCAAATTTTTGATATTTCCTCTTTAAAAAGGGAGGGTAATTATCAAAAAGTAAATATTGAAAAAATGAAAAATTATATTGAAAAAATCAAAACTGAAAAATATGACTATGAACTTGATGAATTTCCTTGTCTTGAAAAACTTGAGGAGGATGTAAAGTTAGCTAGGGTTAAATTGAAAGAGAGAACAAATAAATATAAAATAAATTTGAAATCAAATGTTTATTTAGAATTTAATGGTAAAAAAATAAAGATATTAGATGGTATCGAAAAAAATCAAAATTTGTTCTGTTCTTTAGATAATCGTTTATTAAGAAGAATATTAGATAAAAAATCTCATTGGAATAATGCTGAGATTGGCACTCATATATCTTTTAGAAGAGAACCGAATAAAATGGATCCTGACGTTCATACAATGATGAGTTTTTTTCATATCTAAATAAAAACAGTTTAAATTACTTTTTACCCTTAAATTTAATTAGATTTTTTCTGGGTTTGGACTTGAGTTTCTTTTTTAGATAAAAATTAAATTTTTTAAAAAATTTAATCTTTTTATCAGAAAAAAGTTTTTTATTTTTCCACATTTGTCCTTCTGGCCATTTTCCAGAAAAGTGAACAAAATAATTTTCACTCAGGGTATGTTCAATGCAGTCAACAACAATTTTATCATTTTTTTTATATTTGTATAAAAAAGGATACCTGCTATTCATTTCAAGTAACCATAATACTTGATACTTATACTCTAACCAGTTGATTTTTTTTTTTCTCAAAACTTCATAATTCATTATAGGCTCTTCTCCTGTCGTAAGAGTTGAGATGTTTTTTTCTTTATAATGTTTATAAATATTTTTTAAAAATTCTGATTGTTCTTTGATATTAAACATTAATAACCCAGAGCAAAAATAATCCCCTAGATCTCGCCAATTATGATAATGATAAGTCTGTTTTCTGCTTATTGTTAGAGCTGAGTCAAGTGGGAAAGAGCTTTGATAATAAGCTTTTCTCATAAATGCAGCTTTTCTTTTTAAATAGTCGTCTTTACGGTCGTAAGGCGTATTCTTGTACTTCGATACAACAGAAAATTTATTCTTCTTAAATTTTTTAAATATATTTGGGGCCAAAGGGTTACACAGAATATCATGATCTAAGTAGCAAACATTTTTTACAAATTTTAAATTATTTCTAAAATAGTCTGCAAATAAGTATTTATTAAAAACTGGTTTAGAGTAATATCCTTTTTTGCAAACTAAATTTTTGTAAAAAACTACAAGTCCAATATTATTATTTTTACAATACTGTATAACTAATCTTTTTGAAAATTTATCCCACTCATGATTAGTTTTTTTTCCAATTAGGATACTTACTATGTAGTTTTGATTTTTTTTTGGTTTAACAAAAATTTTATATATTTTTTCGTTTTTTTTCATTCTTTATAATTTTTTCTAGAATTTTCCAATCTGTTGAATTATTAACGTCTACAAATTTTTTAGAACTTAAGTGAATTATACCACTCTTGTCACCAAATATATCAAATTTCTTTTTCCAAGCTTTTACTGTACCCCAATAAAATTGCCCTGCATCAAAGAAAGTCCTGGAGTTTTTTTTGTCCTTAGTAATTTTATCATTTGATACAAATAATTTATTTTGGTTAGAATTTGTATATTTTGTAACTGGAAAAACATAGTTAAATTTTTTTCTATTCAGAACCTTCAAACTCTTAAGTAAAATTTTTTTAGTAATCATTGGGCTAATTGGAAAAATGCAGCAAACTTTTGAAGGTTCAGTATTTAATTTGTTAATTTTTTTGATAGCATGTGAGACTACATCAATTATTGGAACACTATTTTTAGAGAGATGATCGGGGCGCCTCAGTGCTTTAGCTCCATACTTTTTTGATATCTTAATTATTTTTTCATCGTTCGATGTTACAATTACTTCTTCGAAAATTTTGGATTTTAAAGCTAATTCAATAGCATAAGTGATGATTGGTTTTCCGAAAAAAAGTTTTGAGTTTTTGTTTTTAATTCTCTTGCTTTTTCCTCTCGCGGGAATTATTGCAATATTCATTACAATCGGTAATTTTTATCAATTAGTTTTTTGATTTTGCCTATTTTTAATCTTTTTTCCTTATTACTGCTATTATAAGAAAAATTATTTTTAATAATTTTTCCATTATTTATTATTAAATATTTTTTAACCAGCTTATCCGAGCTTAAAAGAGTGCTTGGACATACTATAAAATATTTTTTACATTCAATTTTTACTGAGTTATCAGAGCTTGAGATAAGTTCCTCGTGAATTTTTTCACCTGGCTTAATTCCTATCTCCTTAAATCCATTTTTTGGATTAAATATTTTTACTAAATCTAGTATTTCGATAGTTTCCATAATTGGGATAAAAGTTTCCCCGCCTATCATATTCTTTAGGGCCATAATTACAAAATTTACTCCCTCCTCTAATGAAATATTAAATCTTGTCATATTTTTGTTAGTCAAAGATAATTTATTCTTTTTTTTAATTTGTTCTATAAACGTCGGCACAACAGAACCTCTTGAATTAAAAACATTACCATATTTAACTACTGAAAATTTTTTTGATGAGTAATTATTAGCCGCGATAAAAAGCTTTTCGGCTGCTAACTTTGAGGCTCCATATAAATTTATTGGTGAAACTGCTTTATCTGTACTTAAAAAAATTGCTTTTTCAACTCTTGAACCTACAATTGCGTCAACTACATTTTGCGTACCAACTACATTTGTTTTCACAACTTCAAATGGATTATACTCGCCTGACTCAACGTGTTTTAGAGCTGCAGCATGAATAACAATATTTACATCTTGCATTGCAAGTTTAAGTCTATCTAGATCTCTAACATCTCCAATAAAATATCTTAAAATTTTGTCGTCTGATTTGAATTGTGACTTCATCAAATATTGCTTTAATTCATCTCTGCTAAAAATTATAATTTTTTTTGGTTTATGTTTTTTTAAAACTAGTTCAGCAAATTTTTTTCCAAAAGAGCCAGTTCCTCCAGTTATTAAAATTGTTTTATTTTTAAGATTTATCATTGTTGTTCAATATTTGAACGTTAATAACACATAATTTACCTTTTTGGAATTGTTTTATATTTTTTAATTATCATTTTTATGTTTTTAGCAACAAAATCAATATTTTTTTTAGTCAGCTCTGGGAAAATTGGAATACTTAAACACCTAGCAAAGTAAAACTCAGCTCCATTGAAAATTTTTTTATTTTTAATTAGAAAAGGCTTTTGTCTATAATTTGGAACATAATGCACTTGAGTTTTTATCCCCGACTTATATAAAATTTCAATAATTTTATCTCGATTGACTTTGAGATTTTCCAATTTAAATAAAACTATGAATAAATGCCAAGCGGAGTAATATTTATTTTTTTTTGGTAAAACAATATAATCATTAAATTGAGATAATTTTTTAAAATAATACTTTGCTAAATCGTTTCTTTTATTTAAAAAAAGATTAATTTTTTTTAGTTGGCTGATACCTAAATAACATTGAAAATCTGTAAGTCTAAAATTGTAACCACAAAAATTTAATTTATGTTCTCTGATATATCCTTTTTGTTTTTTTTTTAATGCAAAACCATGATTTCTATACTGGCACATCAGATTATAAAAATTTAAATTATTTGTTGTGGTCATCCCCCCTTCTCCGGTAGTAATAGTTTTTAACGGATGAAACGAAAAAGTGGTTAAATCAGAATATTTGCAATTTCCTACTAAATCTTTTTTTTTTCTAGAATTATTAGCTCCTAAAGCATGACAGGCATCTTCGATAATTAAACATTTAAGTTTTTTCTTAATTTTATAAAATTCTTTCGCAAAATTATTAAATCCGCCGTTATGCATAACAAAGAAAACTTTTACTTTTTTAATCCTATTTATTTTAATACAATTCAACAAATTAGATGGAGTCATTTGTCCAGTAAATTTATCTACATCCGAAAAATATACTCGGGCACCTAATATTTTAGATAAATTTGCAGCAGCAATAAAATTAATTGCAGGTATAATTACAACATCGTTTTTTTTAAGATTTATTGCTTTAAGTGCTAATAAAATTGCAGAGGTCCCGCTATTACTAGTTAAGCTATACTTGCATTTTACATATTTAGAAAATTCATCTTCAAATAATTTCACACCAGGCCCAGTGGTAAGTAAGTTTTTTTTTAATGCCTTATTTACTGAAATGATATCATTTTTATCAATAGTTTGTTTTCCGTAAGGTATTAAATTTTGCATTTAATTTCTAACAAGTTTACTTATTGCTGAATTAATTTTCTTATCAGATTGGAAAATTTTTTTTACTATTTTTTTTGTATTTTTTGGATCATGTTTAAATGCAAGCCTCAGTAAATTCATCCAGTTTTTGTTATTTTTACCTCTAATATTTTCTATAGTTTTAATATACTTAAGATGTTTTGATTTTTTATTTTTCATGATAATTATAACTTACTTTTTGTGATATATTTTTCAAATAGCATTACTTGCAAGATAACCTAGTTCTGGTAATTGTCGATATATGAAAATCAAAATTAATAAAAAAATTAGTATTAACAGCAAAAAACCACCTCTTATAATCGCTGAAATTTCTGGGAATCACTGTGGAAAAAAATCAATTTTTTTATCTCACATAAGGTCTGCAGCTAAAAATGGTGCTGATCTTATAAAAATTCAAACTTATGAACCAGAGGATATTACTTTAGAAAATAACATATATAAAATAAAAAGTGGTATTTGGAAATCGAAAACACTTTGGTCAATTTATAAAAAAGCTTGTACACCTTTTGCATGGCATAAGGATGCGTTCAACTTGGCAAAAAAAATTGGAGTCACGCTTTTTAGCTCACCTTTTAGTTTAAGGGGAGTTGATTTGTTAGAAAAGCTTAATTGCCCAGTGTATAAAATCGCTTCTTTTGAAATAACAGATTTTAAGCTAATAAAATATATAGCTTCTAAAAAAAAACCCATAATTTTGTCTACAGGAATGTCAGAAATTCAAGAGATCAAAAACGCGATAAAAATAATAAATAGATATCATAATAAAGTTATTATTTTACATTGCATTTCAGATTATCCAACAATAGAAAAAAATTCTCAAATAATTAAGATTAATTATTTGAAAAAAATCTTTAAAAGAAATCTTATTGGTTTATCAGATCATACGAATGATATTATTAGCTCCCTTTCGGCTACAGCTTTAGGGGCAGTAGTTATAGAAAAACATTATAAAATTAGTCATAAGATAAAATCTCCTGATTCAAAGTTCTCTATTGTGCCAGATCAGCTCAAAAAATTAAAATTACTATCTTATAGAATTCATGAGACTGTTGGTAAATTAACTAATGAAAAAAAAATAAGAAAAGAAATGATATTTTTTAGAAGATCTATTTTTGCTTCTCGAGATCTCAAAAAAGGCGTTCGAATTAAAGAAAAAGATCTAAATGTTCTCCGACCAAACATTGGTATAAGGGCAGAAAATATTTTTAAAATCATAGGAAAAAAATTAAAAAAAAATATAAAGCGCAACTCTCCTATATTTAATAGAGATTTATTATAATGAAATTAATTTTTCAAAAAGCAAAAAACCTTAAAAATTCTGAAGCTATATATCGAATAAATAATGATAAATTAACTAGAAAAAATTCTGTATATACAAAAAAATTTTCTTATCAAACTCACCTGAATTGGTTAAAGAAAAATTTAGAAAATAAAAGAGAACTTGTAACTTTAATTATCTTAAATGGAAAAATTGTAGGATTGATTAGAGAAAAAAAAATTTATAATAAGCCATACCTTTCTTGGGCATTAGATAAAAAATATCGAGGAAAAAAAATTGGTAAGCACATGCTAAAAAAATATGTGAATAAAAACAAAAAAAAATATGTAGCCAAAATTAGAAAAAATAATCTTCCCTCAATCAAAATCTGCGAATATGCTGGTTTTAAAAAATTTAGAGAGAATTCAAAATTTAGATATTTTGTTAAATTAAGGTAAATACAAATTTGACCTTTAATAAAAAATTTATAATCACAAAAGACTAATTGGTCTTGTTTATAAATCTATTATTGTTTGTAACTAATAAATTTTCACACTGCATGTAATCAAGTTGAGATAGTTTAAACGATTTGATTGCGTCTAAATAAGTATTAACTATTGGCTCATCGTGTAAATTAAAGGATGTGTTCAATAAACATGAATGTCCAGAAAATTTAAGATAATACCTCATAATTTCATATAATTTTGGATTATCTTTTTCCCTTAAAATCTGAGGACGGGCAGTTCCATCTATATGAACAACGCCTGGGAAGATCTTTTTAATATTTCTTTTTACTTTTAATGCAATTGTCATAAATTTTGTGCAATATTTAACGCCATCATAATTTTTAAAGTATTTTTTGGCAAACTTATCCAATACTACCGGTGCAAATGGCATTGATTTAGATCTTTGAAGTTTTTTATTCAGCCATTCATTAACGTTAATATCTTGAGCATTAGTTAGGATAGATCTGTTTCCTAAAGCTCTTGGACCATATTCCATTGAAGAACAGTATCTTGCTATAACTTTTCCTTTCGAAAGTAAAAATGCAATCTCTTTTTCAATTTTTTTTGGTTTATAAAAAGTGAGATTATTTTTTTTTAATAATCTTATTAACTCTGACTGATGACTAGTTTCAGGTCCTAAATATATATTATTATTAAATATTCTTTTTTTTCTCTGATTCTTTTCGAAATAATGAAATAATGATGATCCAGTTGCCAAACCAGCATCTGTCATTGCAGGGTGTACGTACAAATTTTTTGTGAATTTAGACTCGTATAATTTTTTATTTATTAAAACATTTGCAAATATCCCTCCACTAACACATAAATTATTAATTTTATATTTTTTCTGATAAAAATTTACTAATTTCAAAATAATCTTCTCAGTAAAAAATTGGACCGTTCTGCAAATATCATATTTATGAATACCTTTAGTTATTTTTTTTAATTTTTTTATATTATTTCCAAACAAAGTATGTGGATAAGGACCTAAATATAAGTCTTTATTCATCAAGCTATATAATCCTCCATCCTCGGTAACTTTAATTAAGCTCTGAAATTTTTTAAGTAAAGAAAAATTGATTTTACCTCTAGCTGATAGTCCTGTAACTTTACCCTCATCTTTTATAGCTCTAAAACCACAAACTACTGTCATCGCACTGTAAAAATGACCTATAGAATGGATGTAATTAATCTTTTTTAGAATTTTAATCTTATTTTTGTTGCCTAAAGCTATCATGCCACATAAATCATCCCCTTTTCCATCTAAAGAAATAATTATGGCTTTTGAGAATGGAGATGGATAATAAGCAGATGCAATATGAGCTAAATGATGATTACAATATTTTATCTCGATATTTTTAATATTAATTTTATTTTTTTTTAAAGTTCTCAATATTTTTCTAAGCCTTGTTTGCTGAGTATTTAGCGGATAATTCAATAATTTTTTAAAGTTAAAAATTTTATTTTTTATCTTTTTGGTCTTAAATCTCTTGTTAAAATTTTTATCTAAAATACTTGAAAAAAAACTCTTTAATGAGTTATTTTTAAGATTTTCAGGTTTTTCAATGGCTAAAGAGATAGTATCAATTTTATTAATGTATCCTTTTGTACAAAATTTTATTGATTCAACAGGGCCTTGATTTTGTAATAGTCTACCATCATGATTTTTCTTTCTTGAAAACCTCTCTTCTTCAACTGATTTAAGAATTTTCCCATTTTTTATTAGAGTTGCACCTGAGTTATGTCCATCATATATGCCTAAAATTATCATCAGTTTAAAATATATAATTTTAATAATTGAATAGTAGAGTAATTAGATTTTGATCTTAAAGGATTTAAAGATCTTTTAATAAAAATATTTTCAATTTTAGCTGTCAATTTAAATATTAAAGGCCCAAATGGTTCGTTTTTTTTATTGTGATATTTTAAAATTTTTTTAGCAAAGTTTTTTTTCATTAATCTAAATGAGCTTGTAATTACATGTGGAATTTGCTTTCTGCTATTATTGTAATTTATAAAAAATCTTCCTAATTTTCTAAGTAGGTTTCTATTATCATTTACTGAGTATCCAATAATTATATCGAAAAATTTCTTTTTTTTTGCATATTTTATAATTTTTATAATATTTGAATAATTAAACTCTTCATCGTCGTCTAGCGTAATTATAAAATCTCCTGTGCTTTTTGATATTCCTTTAACTAAAGAATTAAATTGACCTTCTCTTTTTTTATTGTTTATTAATTTAATATTTCTATTAACTCTCATCCTCTCTTTAATGATTTTAATTGTATTGTCATTACTAAAGTCGTTAATTATTATAATTTCATAATTAAAATTTTTTATAATTTTAGTTATTTTCTTTATTGATTTTGAAAAAAAATGTTCCGAATTGATCGTGGGGATTATTAATGAGATCTTCATTTTACATCAATTTCTATCATATCTTCTAAGTACTTTTGTAAATCCATATATTTACAATAAGCTATTCCCAGAATCATTCCCACTCTGTGACTGCCAAATTTAAATTTGCTTACTTTCTGACCATATTTATAATCATAGTCAACCTTCAATATCTTTATTATTTTGTTGTATTTATTGTTTATTTTAATTTTTTTCAATATTCCACTTCTTTTCGCTTTTAGTAAATAAGTAAAATAAATTTTTTTTGGTGAACTTGTTTTTTTTCCATAATTGAATCTTTTTTCATTAAATTGAATAAGTAATTTGAAAAAATTTTTTTTTATTGCTGCTTTGATAAGCTCTGGGATACCCGTCCCACCTGGTCTTATTGAAAACTCTAGGACAAATAATTTTTCTTTTTTTAAAATAAAATCAAAATTGATAAATCCACTTTTTGCATCAATATTTCTAATAGTCCTTTGAGCATAACTTTTTATATTCTTAAAAATATCATTTTTCAATTCAAGAGGTAAATAATGACCTACTGGTGTTGTAGTTGATCCAGATGAAACAAAGTCACCATGAGGAATTATATCCAAGATTTTTTTATTTTTAAAAACAACTTGAGCACCAAATTCTTTACCAGCAATAAACTCCTCTAAAATTATTTTATTTATGTTTAAAGACTTTATTTTATTTAAATTAATATCATCTTTATTTTTAAAAATAATTGTGTCTTTGGACCCAGAAAGATCAATTCTTTTAATTAAAATCGGAAAATTGAGAGATGTATTAAACTTTTTTAAAGATTTTACTTTTTGGTATTTTGGCGTCAAAATTTTACTTCTTTTAAAAAAATTTTTTAATAAAATTTTGTTATTTACTAAATTTGCATCTTTTGAAGTAATTCCATCTAAATTTAAAAGTTCTTTTAAATTTCCTAATGGGAGCAATGCTACATCTGATCCTGTAGTAACAACATTTTTAATCTTTAGATCTTTAGCAATCTTAAAAATTTTGCTATTGTTTTTAAGATCGATTTTAAAAAATTTTTTTACTAAATTGTTGATTTTTTTATTATAGTATTTTGATATAACGAAAATATCATAATTCATTTTTTTAGCTTCTTTGATAAGAGGAATTTGATAACAATTACACCCTAATATTAAGATTTTTTTCTTCATGATAGTTTTTATATTTAATAAATATTCTAAATAAGGTAGTCGTTAATTACTATGAAAAAAAATTTCCCCGTTAATTATTTGATGTGGGGATTTATTTCTACAATAATAAACTTATTAATTTTTAAGATTTTTATCTCTTTAAATCTAAAAATTTTTTTCACGCTTATTATATATTATTTAATCGCAATAATGATAAAATTTCTAGGATATAAATATTTTGTATTTAAAAAAAGATTATTCAAAAGCTTTATTAAGCAATTACTGAAGTATGTTATTTTCGTGTTTTCTATTATGTACGTAAATTATTATTATTTAGATATTGCTTTTAATATTACGAATATTGAATATTTTTATCTTCAAGTTATTTGGGTTGGTTTGACCGCGCCTTTTGCATACTTTGTTTCAAAATTATTTATATTTAAATAAATTTATATAATGGTAAATATACAAGCTCTAATTAATGTATAAATTATGAAATTGTAATCATATGAAATTTTTAGAAACTTACAGACCGATCGTAGGAAGTGAAGAGATTAATCTTGTGGGCAAAGTTACAAAGTCAAGATGGATTTCTGCTGGTAAACTGACTGAAGAATTCGAGAAAAAAATTGCTAAGAAAATAGGCTCAAAAAATGTAATAGCCGTAAATTCATGTACATCAGGAATAGATACTATTCTTAATGTATTAAACCTTAAAAAAGGTGATGAGGTTATAACTACTTTATTGACTTATATTAGTACGATTAACAATATTTATAATCATGGACTTAAAATAAAGTTAATTGATGTAAACATTGATGATTATAAAATGTCTTTAGATGAATTAAAAAAAAATATTACAAAAAAAACAAAACTAATTTTAGTAAATCATTTTAGTGGGATTCCTTCAAGAATAGATAAAATAGAAAAAATTATTAAAAATAAAAAAATTTATATAGTAGAAGATGCGGCAACATCATTTGGATCTAAAATTGGGAATAAAAACATTGGTTCATTTAAAAAATCTATAAGCGTTTTTAGTTTGCAAGCCAATAAGATAATTACAACAGGGGAAGGTGGGTTTATATCACTTAGAAACCGAAAATTAGCTCAAAAAATTAGAGAGTATATAAATTGTGGATTTTCTCAAACAGCATGGCAAAGACATAGCAAGATAAATAAATCCGATGTAAAAATTTCCGGAAAAAAATATAATTTTACCGATATTGGCGCAGCATTTGGTATAGCTCAATTAAAAAAATACCAAAAACTCGTAAGCTATAGAAACAAACTTAGACGTATTTATAATAAAGAATTTTCAAATTCTGAAATCAAAAAATACTTAAAAATCTATAAACCTAATGGCAATATTAAACTTTCACAATATAATTATATTATTTTAATAAATAGAAATAAGTTTAAAAATTTAAGAGATAAATTAAGAAATTATTTAAATAAAAAAAAAATAGGCACTACTCTTCATTATATAACTGCAGATAAAACAAGTTTTTATAGAAAAAAACTTAATTTTAAAAATCTAAAAAATTCAAAATTTATTAATGATAATATTATATCAATACCATTTCATAACGATATGAAAATAGGTGACGTATATAAAGTTACAAAAGAAATTAAAAAATTCTTTAAAAAATTTAAATAACTAATTTTTTTCTAAATCGATTATCTCCTTAATAATTGAAATTGGTCTATTTTTAGTTTCTAAAAATAGACCAGCCAAATAAAGTAAAATTATTGATATTAATAGAATCAAGAATGATAAAAGATATACAACTAATAAATCTAATGAGCCAAAATTTAAAGCAGCGTTTTGATTAGTTAGACCAAAACTATTGAATATAAAATATCCAATAACAATTAAAAACTGAATTAGCGAAATATAAAATAAAATTTTTAAAGGTTTTTCTGAGGAATTGATTAAAAAATTTAAACCTAAATCAATTTTTTTTAATAATGAATAAGTTGTATTACCTTTATGAAGTTTTTTATCAATTAATACTTTTTTCTTGTCAAAACCTATTGAGGTGTAAATTGAAAAAGTCGCAAAAAACCTTTCTTTGATATTAACGATATTTTCAATACACTTTTTTTTAAATAAGAATGCATTTAAATACCTCTCATCAATTTTAACGTCAGAAAGAAGATTTAAAATTCTATAAAATATTTTACTTAAGTATTTATCAATAAAGCTTCTGTATTTATTCTCCGTATACGTAAATACCATATCTGTATCTTTAAATTTCCACATATCTATAATAACCTCAGGATTTATTTCTAAATCACTATCAACAAAAAAAACATTTGATCCGCTGCAATGTTTGAGAGCAGTAATTGTAGCTTTGTGATGACCAAAATTTTTTGATAAATTTATGATTTTTATTTTACAATTTGTAAAATTTTTTTTTATTATATTCTCAGATTGGTCCAGTGATCCGTCATTAACAATTATAATTTCATAATTTTCAATCTTTAGTTTTTTTAAAGCTTGTATTGATCGATTAAGAAATTCCTCTATTGTTTTTTCTGATTTATAAATTGTTGTAGCTATACTTAATTCCATATTATTTAATTTAGTTATAAACTTATAGACTATTTGCAAAATATAATGAATATTAAAACAATTAAACTAAAAATATAAAAAATTTGTTATTCTATGTGTGGAATTGCTGGAGCTTATAATTACTCTGATAGAGGCACTCTATTAAAAATGCTACAAAAAATTAAACATAGAGGTCCTGATGAAGAAGGAGTCTTTATTCATAATAAATGTATGATTGGGGTACAAAGACTGTCTATTCTAGATTTAAAATTTGGGTCTCAGCCAATGAAATCAATAGATGGTAACTACATTATAGGTTTTAATGGAGAAATTTTTAATCATAAGGAGCTTAGATCTAAATTAAAAAATAAAGTTTCTTTTCAAACAAAGAATTCTGATACCGAGGTTATTTTAAATTTATATAGAGTATACGGATTAGATTTTCTAAATCTACTTAATGGCATGTTTGCAATTAGTATTTACGATAAAAAAAAGGATACTCTAATTTTAGCTAGAGATAGACACGGAATTAAGCCTTTATTTTATTATATAAAAAATAATAAAATTTTTTTTAGCTCAGAAATCAAATCTCTTATGCAAACTGAATATTTTAAGAAGATCCCTGATGTGAGTAGTATTGGAAAATTTTTTTTTCTAAAAAATATTCCTTGCCCTAACTCAGCTTATAAAAATGTAAAATCAATCGCTCCAGGTGAAGTTTTAATTATAGACAAACAGAACTTTAAAAGAAAAACATTTTGGTCTTTTCCAAAAAAAATAGATAAAATTTTTGACAAAAAAATAATTAAAAGTGAAATAAAAAAAAAATTACAAAAAAGTATTATGTTGCAACTTGATGCAGATGTCGATGTAGGTTCTTATTTATCGGGAGGGATAGATAGCACAGCTGTGAGTTTGATGGCTTCTAAATTGAGTAAGAAGAAACTTAAAACTTTTTCAATCGTATATGATAAAAATATTACTAATAAAAAAGACGACACTTTTTTCTCTAGAAAAATGGCTAAATACATTGGATCAGACCATCATGAATTTAGATTAAAAGAAAGTTTTTTAAACGATGACGTTGATAAAGCCTTGTTATCATTCGACCAACCTTTTGCTGGAACTATAACCTCTTATTACTTGAGCAAAAAAATTTCTAGACATGTAAAATCTGTTTTAACAGGAGATGGTGCAGACGAATTGTTTGGATCTTATATATTTCCAAGAAAGGTAGAGGCTTACATAAAATTAAACAATATAAATTTGCAATCAGAATTTATCCAAAAAAGTCCAGAGACCCTCAGATTTTTAGATATAATTTGTCAGAAAAAAATGAGTATTGATGAATTAAAGATTGATGGTCTTTCAATCTCTAAAAACAGTAACCAAAAACTTCTTAATAAAAAATTTTTGAAGAAAAGTTTAGAGTCAATAAAAAATTACATAAAAATGTTATCTTCTACTAAAAACGTGTCAAATTATATTGATGAGGCTATAAAAATTGATTATTTAAGTTTATTGCCTGATCAAGTGCTTTCATATTCTGATATATTATCAATGAGAAATTCACTTGAAGTAAGGCCTCCTTTTTTAGATAACGATTTAGTTGACTTCGCTTTTAGAATTCCTGGAGAGTATAAAATAAAAAACTCTTACCCAAAAATAATTCTAAAAGAGGCTCTTAATGATTTTGTGCCTCAGTCAGTCATTAACAGAGAGAAAGTTGGTTTTGTTGCGCCTATGGAGGAAATGTTTGTTAAAAAAAATTTATCTAAAGTGAAAAGCGTATTGTCTAGGAAGAATTTAAAATCGCATGATTTTTTAAATACAGAGAATGTTATTCAACTTTTAAAATATACTGATACTAATAACTTTTATCAAAATAATTTTTTGTGGATAATTTATTGTTTTCAAGTTTGGTGGAATAAAAATTTTTAAAAATATTTTTTTAAGATTTTTTCATTTTCTTGAATTTTTTCTTTTAATGCTTCTAAATTATTTTGGCTTGATAAAACTTTAATTTCATCTAAAAAAGTTTTAATCTCTTTACACAAGCTATTAAATTCTAATAGAGATTTGTTTCTATCTTTTCTCAATTCTGAAATGATTTTCTCTCGCTTAGAAGTTTCTTCTAGAAATTTTTTTTCACTTATTTGTTTCATTGTTAAATATATAATCAATTATAGATAGTTTTTCAAAATATCTGTTATTATTAAATTGCTTATATTGTTTTTCTTTCCAATTATGCCAAGTTAAATTAATATCATTTTGACGAAAGAGATCTTCATTTATATAGTTTTTGCCGCCTTCTCCTGATAAATAAGTATCACAATTAAAAAATTTACATAATTTAATCAAATTTAAATTTTTATCTTTGATATTGTTCAACTCAGAAGAAAGTCTAAAGGATGGTTTAATTAATAAAAGATCACAAATTCGTTTAATTATTTCAATATTTAGTTCACTCAAACTAATCCAATTTTTTTCATCAAATATTTTATTAAGAAAATCATAAAAGAAATTAAAATTTGGATGATTATTATAAGCTTCATAGATAATTCTTTTAATTTTATTTAACTCAAGTTTTGGATTATGAATTTTGATATCTTTAATTTTTGTCCCAAGTTTGGCTTTTTTAACAGGAAGGGTCAACCATTTGATTTGATTTTTTACTAGTATTCTATTTCTATTTCTCAAACCATTTTTATCATATTGAACATGATCATAAAATACAAAAATATCTGATTTATTGATTATATCAAAATAACCTCTCCATGGTATGAAACTGGGCTGGATAGCTGCTAAAGTTTTCATTTGATTTTCCCTACGATAATATTAATTTATTTTTAAATACTTTATTTGTAAACTAGTAAAATGAATTTTTTAATTACAGGTGCTGCAGGTTTTATAGGTTCAAATTTCATTGATTACTTAATTGAAAATACTAATGATTCAATAGTAGGATTGGATAGATTAAGTTACGCATCAGATATTAAAAATATTAATCACCATATTACAAATAATTCTAATAGATTTAGTTTTGTCAATGCAAATATGAATGATGAAGAAATTCTTAAAAGCATAGACTATAATATAGTTGTTAATTTTGCAGCAGATACACATGTTACAAGATCTTTAAATGATAGTCGTGAATTTATATACAATGATATGCTTGCGACTGATAGTCTTCTAAGATCTTCAATAAAAAATAAAAAATTAAAATTATTTGTACATGTCTCCACTTCTGAAGTTTACGGTTCATCTATTAATAAAAAAAAAATGTCTGAAACGCATCCTTTAAATCCTCGTAGTCCATATGCAGCTGCAAAATGTGGGGCTGATAGATTAGTTTTTTCGTATGGAACTTCTTTTAATCTACCTTTTGTGATTATCAGACCTTTTAACAATTATGGACCAAAACAACATTTAGAAAAATTAATTCCAAGATTTATTACTTCGATTTATAGAAATGAAAAGATTACTATCCATGGAAATGGTAACGCAATGAGAGACTATATTCATGTAAAGGACACTTGTGATGCTATTTATAAGTTAATTAAATCAAATAAAAAAAAAAATGGTGAGATTTTTAATATTGGGAGTGGAAAAAAATTTAGCATTAATGAGATAGCAGCTAGATTATTCAGATTGGCTAAAAAAAAGAAAGTTCAGTCACATAAAATTATAAACCGACCTGGGCAAGTTGATTTGCATTGGTGTAATTACGAAAAATTTTCACGTAAATTTAGTTGGAAACCAAAAATAAAATTTAATGATGGATTAAGAGAAACTTTCCAATGGTATTTAAATAACAAACCTTGGTGGAAGGATAAGTTATTAGATAGAAAAGTTAGAGTGGTAATGCCAAATGGAAAAATTTTTTATCACTAAAATATTAATTTAACTTTCAGAGTACCAAAATGGTCTAGTGTTTTCTGTAGATGGTTTTTCATACTCTGCGCCTGCTACTTGCCAATCACCACAGCTTTTGCAAATTTCTGGTATATTTTGCCAATCATGGTTTTTATGATATTTTCTTAAGCGTTTGCCCAGTTCAGCCCACAAATATTCGACACTTTTTTCTTCTACATTTCCAACGGTAAACATTCCCTCATAATCTATTGCGCAAGCTACAGCATTACCATTTTGATGAATGGCCATAGTATTATTACCCCATGGACATGCAATTCTAAAAGAAGACAAATGTTTTATTGTATCAGTTCTTACGCTTCCAGTAGTTGTCCACTCTAACATTGGTCTTACTTTGACCTCAGCTCCTCTTTCATTCCAAAATTTTCTATAATCTTCAACTTCGTCAGCATTTTCTTTCATAACAGAAAATTGAGCTGTGATTGTAGGGTATTTTAATCCTCTTTTTGACCTTTCATTGCATAACTTTTCAACTGCTGGATAAACTTCATCGTACTTACCTTTTGCTCTTATTTTTTCGAATGTTTCTTTTTTAAATCCATCTAAACTTAGAATAAATCTTTTTAAAGGTGAATTGAGAACATTATCTATATTATTATCTTTACCAAGAAGTGAGCCATTAGAATTTAAAACTAAATTTTTGCATCCAACTTTATCTGCGTATTCAAGTCTATCCCATAACTCTTTTCCTAAAATAAAAGCTTCTCCATAAAAGGTTGGCCAAATTTCACACATTGGACTTTTTTTTCCAACCTCTTCAACAATTTTGTTGTAAATGCTTCTTTTCATATGTTGTTGGGGCCTCAACATTTCTCTATGAGAACAATGAATACATTTATAATTGCAGTATGATGTGGTCTCTATAACTAATTGTGGTGGAAATTTATGATCTACAAGTTTTTTTTCTATTTTTTTTAGATCAAGTTTTCTTTTTTCATCTTGGAGATGAGGTTTTAAATTTTTAAAGTCCATAATTAGCTACTAATAAGTTAAGTTATCAAAATTTTCTATAATAAATTTAGTATATTTTCTATAGATAGGTACCATTTTTTTCAGAACATCTGCTTTTTTATCAAATTTACCTAAATTAATTTTTTCTTGGACAATTATTTTACCCTCATCTAGAGTATTAGTCATATGAAATGCTGTAACACCTATAAATTTACTTCGATTAGCTATTGCATCATAAATCGGATCTCTACCTTTGTGTAAAGGCAAGTATGATGGGTGAATATTAATTGCTTTTTTGAAGTTAGATTCATCTAGATAAACTTTTTTATGGAAAGTTGTAACTAAACATAAGTCTATATTTTTTTCAACTACACTATCATATGATACAGGTATGTTATTTTTTTTGGCAAGAAGTGAAATATTTTCGCAATCAAAATATGGATATTTGCCTTTTTCAAATCTAGTATAAACTTTTGTAACATTAATTTTTAGTTTAATTAATTCTTCTAAAGTTACATTTCCTAGTCCAGTTAATCCACAAAGAACAATTTTCATTTTTCATTTTTATATATATAGTATTTTCCGAAATTAATTAAACTTGATTTAAAACACTTATCTAAATTTGTTTTTGAGTCTTTTTTAAAAGCCACAATGTATAAGACAGGAATATTGTTTAAAACTTCACATTTTCCTTTATAAACACTGTTTTTTTGTTCAAGTCTTTTTCGCCAATCAATTAGTTCATTGAAATTTCCACCAATAACATCTCTGGTTACATATGCAGGTCTATTTACGATTGTTTCCCATGAGGAACTTAATATTTTAGAAATTTCAAAATTGTTCTCCCTAACAAACAAATATATATCTTTTTGATTTTTAGAAGTAAGATTTCTACCATCTTCAAATAAAACTATATCATCTTCATTGGTCTCTTTTTTGACCCAATTAATAAGATCTTTATCATTGTCTTCTAAATGATCTTTGAGAAATTTGTTTGTATCTTTTAGTGTAATATGTCCTTTTTGTATGATTATTTGTGTAACTCTGAGTAGATTTATATTACTTCCAAGAAGAAGTGGTGATAATGAAATAAGAATAATTGTAATAAGTATATTTATTTGTTTTCTAATATTTTTTTTTCTAAACCAATCAAAAATTAATTCAAAAATACAAAATAAAGTAAATAATAATATTAAAGATTCAGGTCTAAATGGAATAAATTTAATTAAGAAAAAGTTTCTATCGAAATAAAGAAAAAGAGTTAATGCAAAAAAGTAAATATTTAAAAGTATTAATAATAAGAATAATTCATTGTTTAAATTTTTTTTAAGCTTTTTTTTAAGAAAAATGAAAATATTTAAATTAGCAAAAATAAATATATAACCGAAGATCCAGCTTTTCTTAATACCATAGCTATCAGTAAAAGGAGTTGTAAAACCTTTGTGTCTTTCAAAAAAAATATCATTGTAAGAGGTCTGAAGTAGGAGATTAAAGTTATAGTAATTTTCATAAAATAAAATTACTGTAATAGGTATCGAAATTAAAAAAATTTTTAAAAAAAAAATTAATACAATTTTTAAATTCTTAATCTTCAAATAATAAAAAATACATAATGCGCCAGCCCAAAAATATCCAACTAGAAA
>Ga0066364_10000007_pt1 | contig 28629 bp, 31 predicted proteins | sample Knorr_S7_td_Surf_FD_70970 | JGI IMG/M metagenome (GOLD analysis project Ga0066364, IMG submission 70970) | Marine microbial communities from Southern Atlantic Ocean transect - Knorr_S7_td_SurfaceA_ad_6m_LV_A | ecosystem: Environmental > Aquatic > Marine > Oceanic | place: Southern Atlantic...
ACAAGGTATGTCATTTCATTCTTGCTAACCGGATCATAGTAGCCGCCAAATTTATTTCTGGGTCGGAAACCAATGTATGATCTACTAATCCTTGTTTTATAATCAATATAGCACTTTCTTGTTTTTCTTCGTCTCCAAACAAATCAATGTTGTCATAAAGCCATTTGTAGACATCTTCTATCTCTTCTGGTCTTGCTTGGCTACAGACAAGTTTTCTTGCTTTAGAAATCTGTCCTGCTTTGAATAGTTCAGTCATTTCAAGTTTCCAATCACTTTCTCCAGCATCACTCTTTTGCGGAGGAACAAGCTCACCACTTACACTATTCATTTGTACCATATTTATACACTTACGTAAATCAGGATATGTAGCCTTAACGTATGTATCTAGTGTATCAATGTCTGGAGTAATTTCTTCAGCAATTAGTATCTCTGCTACACGAGCAGTAAATTCTGTTTGATCAATACGTTCAATATGAAAGCCTTGACATCTTGAATGTAGTGCTGGAATAATCCTGTTTGGATAGTTACAAGTAAGTATGAACCTGCTTGTTGTATGATATTCTTCCATCACGCCACGCAATGCCGCTTGTGCGTTTGGACTTAGATAATCTGCCTCATCTAGCAATACCACCTTAAATGCTCCAAACGGAATCATTTGTACAAAGTTTACAATCTTATCTCTAACGTCTTCTACACTATTAGTTCTACTGGCATTGATCTCTAATACATCTAAGTCATTTATTTCTAATTGTGTTAATAAAATTTTAGCAAGAGTAGTTTTACCTATACCAGCATTTCCGCTAAACAATAAATGGGGAATAGTACCATCCTTTATCCACTGCTCAACTTGTTTTCTTTGATGCTCATCTCGAAATACATATCCTTTTACGTCCTTCGGCCTATATTTTTCTACCCAAAGTTCCTTCATCGTCCTAACCACCTCCTAGCCGCGTTAATTGGGTTTTTAAGTCCTTCATATGTTTGATCAATAAATTCAATATGTTTTCCTAACTTTTCATTTAACATTTTAAGTTCTTTTTCTATATTTGTCAATCTATCATTATCTATGGCTTGCCAATACTGAAACTTTTTGTTTTTATCTGTACCAATATATGCCTGTCCTGTTTCCATATCAATAATTTTCCATTTGCTTGGACACTTGGTTTCTATAACTAAATTAACTGTTTGTTCTAATTCTTCCACTACAGTTCCGTCAATTAATTTTCTAGCTTTCACTTTTAACTCCAAAATGTTTATATGTATCTTGAACGCATTTTGCTTGATAATAGCAATCTGCTAAGGCATTGTGTGCCGATTGTTGTATCTTTTTTCTTGGATCCTGTGGCAACATTTTAAACAATGTTCTACTATCTCTAATCTGCCAGAAGTTCCAAGGCACAGGTTTGCCTAAATTTTTATATAAGTCTTGTAATATTACAAAATCAAAGGTAGGTCCTTGACACCATATGTAATCTAAACCTACACACCACTTGTTTAATTGTTTTGTAAGTTCGTCACTTCCTACTCTTTCCTGATCTCCAAATGCTTCGTCCTGTATATCTTTTGGTTGTGTGCTCCACCACTTCATTGTGTTATCATCTATTTTTCTATTTAAATTTTCACTTTGTTCCTCTATATCACATCGTAAATACAAAGGATTATACGGCTCGGCATTATCAAATGGATTAAATTTTATAGCACCTACTGTGATAATAACACTATCAGGGTTCACCCCAAGTGTTTCTAAGTCAATCATTCCATGTGTTGCCATACTACATTACTTTCACTAAAATGACCACTTGAACTGCTAATACTACAATCGGCACAATAGTTCTTACAAGTTCCATTATGTGATTATATTCATCTAGTTTTCTTTCAAGCCTATTTCTTTTTGCCATACTACCCTTTCCTATTCTCCTGCCCCATTGCTATTAAGATAAGGAGGATATAAAGGATAGGCCAACCCCAGCCTTCTATCATACCAATTAAATGTAATGTCATTAAAGCAACACCTACAACTCCAGTTGTACCAATGCCGCTTGATTGTGGTTTTGGAAACTTCATTATACACTCCTATTTTGTTTATAATAACATAAACAACATGGAATGTCAACTACTTTTGGCTATAAATCACCTTGTTTTCGATTTTCGGAATAGTGTACATCAAATTCACCGCCTGGATATCTTGCCTTAAGTTTGTTAACATTTTCTTTTATAACTTCATTTGGATCTAAATCCAACGCCCTACATGAATTAATCCAATACCAAATAATATCACCAAGTTCTCGTTTAATATGATATTTGGTGTCGTCATCCATAGGCTTACCTTGGAATACACATTTTTTAATAATCTCGGCAAATTCGCCTCCTTCTGATGCTATACCAATTGCTCCCGTCATCAGTAAAGCCATATTTGTTTTGGAATCAAATTCTAGTTGCTTGAGTCGTTCACTCATAAATGAACTATTGTTTGATTCCGCAGACGTAACTTCTTGTACAAAGTCTTTGTATTTATTTAGGTCAATTTTGTCTGTGCTTTTTTCTTCTGGTATGTTCCTACGAACAGTTTCTAAATCTATCAATTCAATCACCTTGCGAATTCTTCTGGTCTAATATCTACAGGACCATCTGAGTATTCTTTTCCAATAATAGCATCAGAGGGTCTTTCTTCACTTACTGCTAGAACACTTTCTGCTTCTACCATTCTAAGTTCAATTTCCTCATTACCGTTATTAATTTTTACTCCTCTAGTCCATCTTCCGTGTTCAACTAATATCCAATCACCATTGTTATAGTCATCATTATTAGTTGGACCTTTGGCATAAACTTTTGCCCATCTAGGATATATACCCCTTGTGGTTCCATCATCATTGGAGATGATTATTCCACCTGCTGTTTTTTGCTCTCCGAAATACATATCCCTTACCAAGACTCTATTTTTTACAGGGGTAAGGTCTCCCTGTATAGTGTGTAGGTTAGTTGCCATTACGCACCTCTTTTAACAAAATTGCCGTCTTTGTCTTCTACCCAATCTTCTTCAGCTGTTTCAGCTTTTGTTTTTCCAGACTTTGTTTTTACACTTGTAGATTTTTTAGTTTCTTCTACTTGTACTGCTGGAGCTTCATCAACTTCTTCTTTAGCTGACTGAACTGGTGTTTCAAACTCAGTAGCAGGTACATTATCTTCGTAATAGTCTCTAAGAACATCTTCACGTTTTCTAACGATCTTTCCACCTGGTCCTAATTCGTCACCTCTAGCGTTAACTCTTACGTTGCCAACTGCTGGAGTAAGTTCATTTCTTTGGCGTAGAAGATCCATATCAATGTTTTTACCCTGCATTGTACGGTATTGTTTTCTACCTGTTTGTCTAACTGCCATAACTGACCTCCTTTATTATATATGTACTTATCTCAAGAACTCGGTGTAATCCAGCTCATATTGGATTGAATTTACCTTATGTATACCAATTAAAAATAGTATATAACTAGCTACACTAGAGCCTCTTCCTACACCCCATACTATATGATTCTCTCGCATAAAGTCAACTAGATAAACCATGTATCTAAGCAGATCATACATCTGCCTTTTCTTATACTCTACTAGTTCTTTTTCTACTCTATCTATTTCTTTTGAATCTTTACACTTATCTTTAACATATTTTTCTATGTCTAGTGTTTTATAATAGTCTGGCATAAACCATTCATTTTGGCACACCTCATCAAACTGTTCTTTTGATACATCAATTTCTTTATACTTTTTAAGTTGGGGGATGCCAGAGTCTTTAGCCAATGTGTTAAATTTATCAACATCGTCACTAGGATCACATAGCACCGTGTGGCACTTGCTTATGTTACCTTCATAGATTAAATCTATTAGATCCTCACTCGTGAATCTGGGAATTCCAAAATTATCTGTTTTCATTAGCATTAATTGTATTTTACGATACTTTGATCAAATTGTCAAGATCTAAATCGCCATTTTGTTCTTCTTGCTTTTGTTTTTCTTCTTTTATTCTAACTTCTTGCTTGTAGAACTCAATGAATGTTTGTATTTGTTCTCTTACTTGTGGATTTTGGGTTTGAAAATATTTTTTGGATAAGTCTGCTAATTTTTCATGTATGTCAGATACAGTCATGTCAGCAGTATCTTCGCTAAACGGATGAATCATTATTCAAAGTAACCAATGTAATCTGCGAATACAGTTGCTCCAGCGTCGAAACTAATAAATTCAAAAACATAAGTTCTTGTTTGTGGAGTATCTATAACAAATGTATTTCCTGTTCCTGACCAATCACTGCTTCTTTTTAAAGTTCCGGCACCAGCATTAGAAGCAAAAGTTATTGTTCTTTGTACTCCGTCATTGTTAATGAAGACTCTAACTTTACCTGTTTTGGTAGTTTCTGGCCATTCTGTCAATGTTAATGTAATGTCTGCGCCAATAGAGAACGATTGAAAATTACCACTACTATAATTTATATTTTGGCTTGTGTTTACTGTACCACCAGCAAAATGACCAAAGCTGTTATCAATGAAGTTTGCGTTTTTAACAGTATTTCCTAAGAAGTCGTTAGTGCTAATAGTGCCACCAGTTGGAGGTGGTGAGTATGTTACACCTTGTGCTGTGGTTGTTTGTAGAGTTTCTATCTCGCTTTTTGCGGCTACAAAATTGTCCTTAATGACATTAAAGTTATCTCTAAAGCCTTGTGAATCATTATCTTGACCTGCTACTGGGTAATCTTTGTTTACACCTGTATCATTTATATTACTAGCCATGCTATTCTCCTGTCATATTATTTATCTTAATTGCTGAACGTCCAGTAAAGTCTACTACGTTAAACAAAGGTTTATATGGATTTTTGACGAAATATTCGTCTACTGCCTTGCGAGATCCTTGCCAATGCCCATAATCGTCAATAATTAGCACACCGTTATTACTCAAAACAGGATACAGCCAATGTAATTCTGTTTTAGTAGATTGGTACCAATCAGTGTCTAATCTTAACACACTTATTTGGGTAGGCCTATTACTAGGATCTTTAAGTGTTTCGCACACATCTCCTTTAATAAACGTAACTGCATTTATGTCTATGCCTGCCGACTGAACACATTTCTTGACATCTTCTAAAGATGCGTAACACCAATCTACATGCGTATCTGTTTTTGTTTGATGGTATTTGACTGTTGCCATTTCCTTTGTTCTAGCATTTACATCAAATTCTGTTGGTTCAGCCATTCCTTCAAATGTATCATACATCCAAACTTTTTTGTTAGATCCCATACGTTCAAATATTTTTTTTGCTAAAATTCCGTGTCCCCCACGCCATACTCCACATTCTACAAAATCACCTGGTACGTTATTTTCAACAGCATATTTACATGCTTTAAGAGTGTTGACTAACCTTGCTACAGAAGTCATTGTAAAATAGCTTTCAAGAACATATCTTATCAGTCTTACTTCTTCTTTATCTAGTTCTACAGCTATGTTTGATAATTCTAATTTTTGAGACTTGCTAATTCCAGCCATGTGTTACTCCAACAAAATATTTATTAGACGTTAAATTGGAAATCAGCGAATTTGATGTATTGTTCATTACTGTTATTTTTTGTTGAGTCTATGTTATAACGATCTATTTCTATGTTTAATTTTTTAAAATCAAAACTGCTGTTGTTTATGTTAAGTAATACAGAATCTGCTTGTCCTGGTTTACAATAAACTAATGGAACTGCTAAAACAAAACCCAATTCAGCCTGTCCTGTTGTTTGTGATGTACGCATCCATAAAGGATAAAATTCTCTTAAATTGTTACCTAATGCTCTAATGCGTTTTCTCATGTTTGTGATATTACTAATATATTTTCTTTGATCAGCACTATCACTTATTTTTATAGCGTCACTGTCTATTTTGATTGTATTTGTAACAGGACGTAATCTTAAAGGATCGCTGTTTATACTATCATCAATATTTGCCACTACTATAACATTTCCATTTTGATCTGTTACAGTTATTTGATTACCTGGATTGAACAATAACGGAGACGTTCTAGCAAAAATTGTAATCGTTCCTGTAGAAGCAGGAGACTTTCCATTACCGCCACGAAGTCCTATATCAAAAAACCCTTGGCCTGTTCCTACTCCTGTGTTATCATCAGTAACTTCGAATTGGATGCTATCAACTGTAACTTTTTTTGTAGTTGTTGTAGTAAACTGTTCTTTGGTTTCACCTACGTTAGGTTCTGAAGGGTCAACAAGTTCTACATATATAACTTCATAGACTGTATCGTTAGTTCCTACATTTTTTGCAACTGCTTTTTTTACTGCTCCAAATTTATATTGTTTTCTTAAATGATTTTTTGCTACGGCCCCAACAAATTCTTGAACTTCTTTTGTTTCTATTCCTGCGTATGCTAATGCTTTTATTTGATCTTGTAATCCAAAAGCAGGATCGTTTGGTCTGTATACTGACTGTGGAGGAAATATATTTGGATCAGATATAAAATTTCTAAAACTTAATCTATCAGTATTTTTCATTAATGGTATCATTGAGATACTGCTGTATAACAAATCATCTGGATCAGTTGTTGATATAGTAAACGTTCTTGTGGTAGCACTAAATCCAAATTGATCTTGTGCTGTAACTGTGAAGGTATATGATCTATCAAGTGTTGTTGTACCACCGTCAAAAGTAAATGTGCCTGTAGACTTATCGATAGTGGTTAGTCCAGGCTTACCAACCTCTCCAAACTGTCTAACTTTTCCTTGTAATTGTCCATCAATAGCTAATGTAATTCCTGGAGGTAACTTCCCGCTATCAAGTGTATATACTAAAACAGCATTAGGAACAGTACTTGTAGCATTAACGGATAAAGTTGAAATAAAGTTTGCTCTTAAATTTCCTAAATCCGCCGCTGTATTCCATGTAATAACGCTTTCTACTTCACCTAATAATTTTACTGTGAAAGTTTTATCCTTTGCTATTACTTGGTTTGTTTCAGATGTTATTCTTTCATCGAAGTCATAGAATGACATGGTAACCACTTTGTTGGCAGTCACTGCTCCGGTAGAGTCAAAAGTTCTAAATCCTACATCTACAATACTACCTTTAAAACTAGATCGAATTAAGTCACTGTCACCTTGTTCAACTTTTGTTAAACTTTTATCAGTTGCTGTACCTACAACTCTACCATTTTTGACAACCCAAACTGATTTATCAATTATTCCTTGTAGAGTATATTTTGAGTTATCACTAGCATCTGCTGTTGTTACAGGGACAGTATTAAAAACAATCCAACCAGTTTCGTTATTTTGTCCTAAAAAAAGTTGTTCAGCAAAATTAAAGAAAGGAACATTTTGTTGTCCTGACCAAGTTTGCCCAACCCCTATGTTATTAAAAAATGATTGGAAAGATGTACTTGCGGCAGATCCTAACTGTCTCAATGCTTCAATAGTAAATTTGTATTCTTTGGTTACGGCAGGTTGATAAGGTACAAGTCCTGCTATTTCACCTGTCGTTGAATCTATACTTAATCCTGGTGGTAAAGAACTTTCCGAGCCGTCGGCATTGGATTTTTTAAGGGTAAAACTTATAATTCCTTGGTTGCTAGTTGGATCATATACATCTAAAAATAAAGTCACATAGTTATTTGCTCTTCTAAATCCTAAGTCACTTGGTGTTAACCAAACAGGCGCTCTGAGAAAAGTGTTGTCTGCTGTGAATAAGCCTGTACCAATCTGCATTAAAGTATTGTCAGTTCTTAGGAAATCATCACCTACAAGATAAATTTGAAATGATCTTTTAGCAATTACTATTCCGTCGCTGACGCTTACTGTAAAATCGTAAAATCTATTTAATTTTCTTGGACTCTGTGTAGGTATGGCATAATCATAAAAATTTGTATCGTAATAAAAACTTGAATAACCATTAAAACTTTTTACTCCAAAATCATATGGAAATTCACCAAATGTGTTTGAGTCAAAAAAACCAGAAGCGGCTCTTTTTTCTAACGCGAGTAAAGGTTCAACAATACCCGTTAGTTTTCCTGTTGTCATTCCAAGCTCTATACCTGGAGGTAATTCACCATCTCCGTCTGCGATGAAATATTCTAAATTATCACCTGCCGGAATATCAGGATCAATTACCTGTAGCTGAAAGTCAACTGGACTACTATCTAGTATGTAAAATTTTTGATTAGGACCTAAGGGCAAAGGACCTTGATTTGTTACCCAATTAGGAGCGTCTGCTCCATTGATTGAAATACTAAATGTTCTATCATCTATAGTATTACCTTTTCTGGCTCGCAAAACAAACTTGAATTCCTTTAAAGATTTAACTTCATAAGGAGTTCCTACCAAACTATTATTATTTGCTATTCTTAAACCTCCAGGCAGAGAGCCACTTATCAATGTTACACTATCAACCGTATTGATAGGCAAAGCAATAGTTTGCGTAATGCTTTCATTATATGTGCCGAGATTGTGCCCTGTGTTTACTGTCCATAGTTCAGACATTTTGTACTCCTATACTATATTTATGCTGTAGGAAGTGTACCCATATCTGCGGTAGGTAAAGCAGAAGCTGTAAATGTAGATGTTCCGTTATCAAAATCAACACTTAAAGCGTCTACTAGGTAATCTAGTGAACTAGAAAAAGTTGTTGGAAAAGCAAGTCCTTGATCAAATGTTAGGTAAGGAGCAACGTCTTTTATATCTCTAATATCTACTCCGTATATCTTACTTTTTATATCACTTGTGTTAATAATTTCTTTTTGTTGTCCATCTAAGTTTGCGGCTAATTTAGGTGTGGTATCAGTAAACAGGGAAGTTTCTGATGTGATAGTTATAGTTGTTCCAACTAAATTTGTTGTTACTAAATTTCCACCTGCTATTGTTAATGCTGTATTGTTAGCATCAAAAGTAGCGTTGGTATTATCAGCAAAAACTTGTAATTGAGGTAAGCCAGTTGCTGTAGAATTAATTGTAATAGTGTTATTGTCACTTGCTAAAGTTACAGCAGTACCAGCAACCAATTTTTTAAATTGCATCTCTGCGGCACTGACTTGGGCAAATACACCTTCCCCAGATGTTCCAAGATTAGCACCGGTAGTTTTTTCCGGATCTCTAGCATCTAGTTCTGCGAAGTTATTGTTTACTTTTACAAACGCTTCACGTAGGTCATCACCTGTACCATCGTTTGCTATTGTTCCTATGTTAACTGTTTGTATTGCCATATCTCTTTCCTACTGTATTTACCTATTCTTTTTTCTTAATCCGTATGTGTTACTTGTGTAAGGATTTACTCTATTGTATCTGTTAAACAACATTCTATTATAGCCACCACATATATCAGTTGTATCTCCATAGTTAGCATTGTTTGATTCATCTTTTAAAACTGCGAGAGCATCATTTTCTAATTTACTTTTAAGTTGGGCAGGTGTTAAACTTGGATCTGCATGTAGATACAATGCTCCTACTCCGCATACTTGTGGACTTGCCATACTTGTTCCACTTATGTTAGTTTGTTTGAAACTTGAATTACCAAAGTATTGTGTGTTACCAAATCTAGTTGTAGTGCTACATGAACTGATAATATTTTCACCAGCGGCGAAAATAGAAACTCCTGGTCCTGTTGTGCTGAAACTTGTTTTTCTTTCTGTATTCGCATCTTGGGGAGTACTATCTGTACAACCTACCATGTTAGCTCCTTCATCAAAAGGAGAGCTACCTCTATGATAGTAATTATTTGAACCACCACTCCAAAAAATTACATTGTCATAATCTACTCCTGGTCCAACGGAAGTGTCTGCTTTAAAACTATTATTGCCAGCCGCAATACAAATATGTACTCCGGCATCTATACAATCTTGAACATCAGCATCAACAGAAGGTACCCTTGATGGATATCTATAAGCAAAACTTCTATAGTATGGATAGAATCCATAAGTATCTCTATGGTATGCTGTTGTAGAGTTCCAACCTGCTGTGCTTGAGTTATAAGTTACTCCTCTATAGACATAGCTTTCTATGTTGCTAAAACTACTTCCTATTGATCCACTGTAACCCCAACTAGCATTTACAATGGTCGGACGTTTAAATCCTGTCTTTGGATCTACTGGTTTGTTTTGATGCCAACCTTTGATTACATCAAAGCAAGAATTTACACTAATACCAGTGCCTGAATCTCCACTGCCTTCAAGGCCATTTACTTTTACACTATAAACTCTTGCTCCAGGAGCCCAACCAAAATTTAATCCTGTCGCTGTTCCTCCGCAATGAGTCCCGTGTCCGTCGTAATCTCTATAATGGTTAGCACTTTGTGATCCAGTTAATCCTGATTCAGCATACCAGTCTATAAGTTGTACTCTTGATACTCCGTTGGCATCATTAAATTCAGGATGGTCTACTTGTAGTCCACTATCTTGTATTACAATATCAACACCAGTGCCGTCCATTGAATAAGGTCTGTCATAAGTTGTACCTAATGAAGTAGAGGTTCCATATTTGTTTTCTGTGAAACTGTGTATTATTTTACCCCAGTCTCTATAATCGCCCGAATCAGAAGATGACTTGTTAAAATTAGCTGTTTGAATAGCATCATATCCTATTTCAATATCATCCCTATCTTCTGGACGTAGCTGTACATCAGTCACTCTACTATCACTGCGTAAAGCAACTGCTTCAGCATCTGTAAGAGCGTAGTGCGTGTTTCTTGTTGATAAAGCTCTATTATCAGCAACGTCTACAGTTCTATTTGGAATATCTCCTGCTCCAGTAGAAGCAATCATTTCTTGATTAAATTGTGCGTAGTCAACACCTTTGTTTAAGGTAACAATATATTCTTTTTCACTCATTATATAAATCCTAAAGCGTAAGCAATACCCATTTCAATTCCTAACAATAACATAAAACCTATAAGGGTAAAAGTTATTGCCATAGGTAAGAACATAACATCTTTCCAAGTACGTTTTCTTGTACAACAATCACTCATTTATAACTCCTAGTGTAAATCAACCCAAGCACCATTGGCATAACCTTGGAACTTGTTAGTAGTAGTATTATAAATTGTATCTCCGTTACCTGCTGTTAAGGCATCTCTTTGGGTAGTAGTGAAACTTGCCAATCTCAATGGACTATTAGTTATTTTAACTTGATCCTGTGCTATAAGTTCTATTGAACTAGCACTATCTATCTGAGGTGTACCTACTCCTGAACTTTCAAAACTGTCTGCTGTAAATCTTTGAGCAGTTAGATTTCCGTCAACAGTTAAGTCACTGCTCATTCTCACACTTGGTGTCATAACAATTTGTGAGCTATCGTCTGTGTCAATTACACTTGAGCTTAATGTAAAGTTACCAATTGAAGTGCCACCTGTTCCATTCTCCCATTTAGAAGTAGAACTGTTATATTTTAATACTTGGCCGTTAGCAACACTCGTTATGTTTACATCATTTAAGCTGTTGATACTTTCTGCTGTTATACCAGCTATGAAGCCAGCACCATTAGTAAGTTCATTTGTATTTGATGGAATAGTCGGCTTATTTGTAATTGTGGAGGTTGTGTAATCTATGCTTACCCCAGTTAGATTAGCAAAAGGAATACTCGTAATGTTTGTACCAGTTCCCCATAAATTATCGGCATAAACATTTGTCCATTTTAAAGTATTTGATCCTAAATTATATGTGCTATCAGCACCAGGAGAAACATTTCCAAAACTTACGCTATTGGTTGTTTCTGATCCTGCTGTGGTAACTTGGGTTAATGTAATTGAATCTAAGTTGGCACCACTTCCGTAATAATTATTAGCTTGTACATCACCTCCTACATCTAAAGTTTTTGTTGGACTTGTTTTGTAAATACCAATCCTGCTTGAACCTGTATCGATTTTAAATGCTGAAATTGTTCCAGCAATAGGTTTCACTTTTATTTCAAAGTCTTGTTCATTTACTAAATTTTGTAATACTACATTTCCGCCTGTGATTCCTAATGATACTTTGCTTATTGAGCTTCCGCCAATCTGTAATCCGTTATCGTCATTGATTGTAATAGATCCATTTTGTGTGTAGCTTTGATTAGAACTTATAGCATCTGTAATACCGTAACCAGATAAAGTTGTAGGAGTTCCTGTTAACGAACTAAACTGACTATCAAATAAAGTTGGTTTATTTGTTAAGTTAGCATAATTTAAATAGTAAGATCCATCAAACCCATCTAGTGTATCTGCGTTTAGGCCTGAGCCTCCTGTTGTAATATCATCTGCTGGTGCCCATTTACCACCGTCCCATTTTAAAACTTGTCCTGTTGCTGGAGGATTAGAAATTGTGTCCACATCAGCTAAATCACTTATGTCATCTACCAAAGTAGGTTTGTTTATAAGACTAGTATAACTTCCTGTAGTTGCCACTGTGGCAAAACTAGGTGTTCCAACAATCTCACTATAATTTACGCTTCCGTTTACCCACGCCGCTCCACCATCAGTATTGCCTGTGGTTGAATATTTAATTACTTGGTTGTTTGCTAATCCGTCAAAGTTAGTTGCTGGAGCAAGTCCTCCACTACCTCCACTACTTGTTCCTGTATTTGTTATAGTGATTGTTCCGTTTAGATCATCATATACAATATCAATACCTGTTCCTTCTCTAAGGACAGCATTTACTCTATCGTCTACTCTTTCATTTGTAAAATATAAATTAGTGCCTTCAGGTAGCTCACCTGTGTTTGTGGCAACAGTTGGTTTATTTGTTAAATCTGTGTAACTGCCGCTGAAAGGATTGTAACTAACATTATTAATAGTAAGTCCAGTTGCTGATATATTTCCAGCACCAACTATACCTGATCCTGTAAGATCGAGATTATCACCTGACGGTAATTCTTTTAGCTTGTTTTGATCATCTCTGTCAACTATAATTGGAAATCTATTTGCCATATTTAATCATCCTCTCTATGTCAGGTTCGCTATTCTTGTTTTGAAATCAGCAAAGTCTGTGCTTGCCGCCGCCACAGTTTTTAAAGTTTGTAGACTTACATAACCTGGTATTACTCCATTTACAGCATCTACTAATAATGTAGAATCATCTGCGAACACTGAACCAACAACATCTCTTTTAGTATTAGATACATCAAGTTCAGCAAAGTTTTTGTTTATCTTATCGAACGCAACTCTTAACGGATCACCATCGCCTTTGTTAGCACTTGTTCCTATGTTTATAGTTAGAATAGCCATTATACTCTCCCTATCACAACTTCAACAATGCCATGTCCGTCATCATCTTTTGTGCCCACTGCTTTACCAATTATTGTTCCTATGCCTGGTATATTGTTTACCATACCGTATCCTGGTATCGCACTTGTTACAATCATATCACCTTTTTTAACTGTACCTATTACTTTACAAGGAGTTCTACCTTGTAGCGCCAACGGCGTGACATGTTCACCTTCTAACTGGCTGTTCATTAAGTGTGCCGGATTCTCTGAAACAACACCTGCTACCTTAGTATCACCTTTGATATTTGTTGTAGTAAGTTCTTGTTCTCCGCCAAATATAAGAACCGTGCCCACTTCGTAATCATTATCAGCTAGATAGTTTTCTGCCAAGTCAGCGTATTTTGCTGAAGTTGCCAAACCATCAAGTGCTGTAGCATAAACTGTAGAATATCTTAAAGAAGATGTTCCTAAAGCATATCCATTATTACTTGAAGGGCTTGCCGCTGTTTGTGTAAATTTAACAGCCGCCACATTGTTGTTTGCTATAATTGCTATTTCACCTGCGGCTGTAAATCCTGTACCTGCTCCTACAGCTATACCTGTAGAAGATGATCCTTTTTCTCCTGGAGCTTCTATGAATGAAGTGTAAGCCCAATCACTTGCCAGTCTTGGAGAATTCTGTGTAGCATCACTTGGATCTCCATAACTACTATTCTTTTGGAAGAAAGATGCCGCTATATCTGTGTTACCTAATTGTACACTTCCTGGGAATGTTGTTGTAGTATTACTTGCCACAGATCCAACAGTATCAAATACCTTAGCACCACCAGGTGTTTTAAGAGTCATTGTTAAGTTGGTTTGATCTAAGATGTCGAAGTTATCAAGTTTAAATTTCTGTGCGTCTATGCTACCATCTGTGCCAGTTTGTACTATTCTAGAAGCAACACCAGTAGTTGTAAATTTACTGTATGTGTCAATTAAATCATCGATGCTAACTGCTACGGTGTCTGCTGTGCCTGAGGTAATATTTGCCAACACAGTTTTTTGTGCCATGTCAGGTAAGTCTGAATAATCAACACTACCTTCCTTTAGAGTAACAAAACCGTTTGTAACAGTAAAGTCACCTGAGTCAAAACTAGCTAGTCCTAAATCACTTTGAGCAATACCTGTAGCATTAGCTCTGGTAGTTGCCGCATTCATTGCCAACTTGCTTTGAGCTATACCAGCGTTTGTGTTTACATCCGCATTTATAATAGAACCTGCGGTAATTGAGAACGTAGCAATATTTCCTGCTACACTAATTCCAATATCACCTGCCGGAGTAACGTTGTCATAACTAGATCCGTCCCACGCTAGGAAATCATTAGTCTGTCTATTAGCAATATTAGCACCAATAGCTTCTGTACCAAATGGAGTTCTAGCATCAACATATGATTTAGTTGTCGCATCCTGTTGATTGGTTGGATCCGCCATATTGAATATCTTATTGGTTCCACCAGCATTTAAGTTTCCTGTTAAAGGTGTTGTACCGTCTCTTGCTAAAGCACCAGGTCCTATGGTTCCAACTGTTTGTAAAGATCCTGTTCTATCAAAGTGCAATCTTCTTGTCAAGAATCCCTCAGCGGCAAATTCCGTAGGCACAGCCGACGGATCAGCATCTGCCATTGTGTCATCGTTACTAAATTCAGTAATTCTAACACCTTGTTTAAATCCTAGTCCATCTAAGTTACTAATAGCTATAGAAGCCGCAAAAGTAACAGTACCTGTTCCTTGGTCAACACTAAAGAACTTACCAACTCTAAAGAATCCGTCTTGGTCTGTAGAAGCAAAGAATACTCTACCTTTTCCTCTTTCATTAACCTCATTGGCTTGTGTAGCCGCGTTTACTGGTTCACCGTAAATAATGCTTGGATAGTTGGTAGTGTTAAATCCACCAGTACCAATTTTATCAAAGTCATGTCCGTTAGCTCTTAGTGTTGAAATACCGACTGTAATATTTGCCGCTTCATTTGAAGCTAATGATAAAGTAAGTGTTATAGCAGTGGCTCCTCCAGCACTATAAACTTTTTTAGCAATACCTGAACCAGTGTATAAAGTATTATCACTGTTTATGTTAGAAGCCGCAACATCTGTCAAATTAATTGTGGCAAAAGTTGTTCTGTCCGTGTAATTAGACACTTGGTGGAGTTTGCCTCCCCAAGCAAATATCATATCGTTATTATTAATTCTAGCAATACCTGCCGCTGTTAGTTTTTCAATAGCAATAACAACGTCACCAACTGTTGCTCCCATTGTTGTACCAGCACCAGCGTATGTGTTGTTTACAGCTTCTGTTTGATTTACTGTCAGGTTTAGATGTTTGAATCCTGAATCAAAAACAATTTGGAATCTATCAGCCGCTAGTGCACTATTGTCAGAATCTTGATTGTTAAAACTAATTGTTCTATAAACTTGATCTAAGTTTTCATCAAATATCAAAGCTGTTGACGGTCTAATACTTGTAACGCCTGATACTCCTGAGAACAAGTGGTTTTTGTTCATTCTCATCATTACGTATGGAGAAGCATCTGATGCCAAGTTTACATTATGGTCACCTGTTATGGCACTTGCTAATCCAGTATCACCTGATATGTTACATCTGTAAATTGTTTGATTAGCACCTTTACGCCCTGTAGGACCTGTAGCACCTGTATATCCTCCTGAGTTTGAAGTAGGAACAGATAATGCCGCTACCGCTGTGACCTCATATGTGTTTAATGCTGTAATGTTTCCGCTTCCATCCCTTGTGTAAACGTCAATCAAACTGTTAGGATATGGATGATAATCACAATCATACAAGTGTATAGTGTTTACACCTGCCGCATGTGAAATAGCACCAAAGCCATATGTGTTACTAGCATCATTGTAAACCTTAGCAGGCTGTTGCATAGTTCTTAAGGAAGTAACTTGGTCAACTGTTTCGTTAGGATCTGATCCTGCCGCAACCAAACCAAAGTTACCATTTGCGTTAGAACAGTTTAGAGCTCTAATCTCGGAACCGTTGTTACTGAAAAACGCTATGTGGTTGTAATATGTGAATGTTGAAACTTGTTCTGAAAGACCTGCGTTGTTAACAAATAATCCATAGCCTAAGTCATTAACCTGTGTATAGTCATTTGCCAACATTGATCTATTACCAGCAGTCTGAATGAATATAGCTGTACCACTTCCTGGGATAGCATCTGTATATCCATTACCACTGTTTGAAAGTTTGTTAATTAAAAGTTTAGCTGTACCTGCTCCTCCATCATATTCAGAAATAGCATCAACTTGATATCTGACACCATTAATAAAGAATGGAGCAGGAGTTTGCGGTTTTCTAATCCTTAAACCTGTGCCAGCCGCTGATTGAACATTCAATGTATAGTTGTCATCTTTACTTGTAATAACTGTTTCTAAGTTACCTGAGAAACCATCAATAAACATACCACCTCTAAATGCTTGTTTATTAACACTACCTGAGAATGATCCACAAACCTGTGTATAAGGAGATTTGATAAGGACCTGACCTGCTGGATCAAGTACCTGAGCAAATCCTCCATGTCCTTGGAATGACATGTTTGCTAGTCTTGTAGCGTCATTCATTAAGAATACGTCCATTTGGTCGTTACGTTTAGCTACACTAGTTGAGTCTGCTGGATCTGTTAAGTAGTGATATCCATAATTAACAGTTTTCTTAACATGCCAAGCACCTGAGCTAATTGTGTTTAAGTTTGGTAAAATATCAACTGTTAATGTAACATTGAAATCACTTCCGCCATCAGCATTTGAAATTAGACCAACTGCTCCGTTATCTGTGTAGAACCAAGCACCGTCCCAAGCAACTGGAGCAATATTGTCTGCTGGAGTTACAGTAATAGTACCACCTGCTTCATTTATTCCTGTTATGGTAATATCTTGTGCCGTAGCAATGTCAGATCCAGTAAAGTCTGTAATTTTTAAATTATCTAAAAGTTTATCTCTGTAAAAATAAGATTTTACCCAAGGTGATTGTGATATTCTAGGTGCTGGTCTTATTTGACAACGTCTAAAGTCTGAACCTTTGATTGATACGTTTTCTGGAACCTTGATAGGATAGTCTTCATAGTAAATACCGGATTCAACATGAATACAGATTTGTTTTTCTTTTGTTCCATTACCATATTCTAGTTCTTCACCAATTCTAAATTCTTTAGGTTCAACCAATACTACTTCTACTTCGTCATAAGCAACATTACCTAAATCTACACCACTTGTATATTTTACAATCCTACCTCTTGCTCCGGTAGTTTTACCTACAATAATTTTTCCTGGAAGTATATCTACATTGCTGTTTATACCTTGATCAGTATAATAGTTTGATCCACCATTACTAAATTGAATCTTGTATGTGCTACCTTCAACTACTGTGTAAGTATCTACTGCTGTGAAGCCGTTTGTTAAAATATCTAGGATAATATCAAACTGGTTATCTAATGCGTTTTTAATTGTATCAGATACTGTTGTGAGAGTACTATCTAAATATTGTGGAATGTCTGTTGAAAATTCTCCTGGATATTCTTTGATTCCAGTATTACATTCAAATACGATACCATCTAATTGAACAACATTACCTGTAGATAATCCGTGTGTGGTTGTAGTTGTTATCAAACCTTTTCCGGTTACGTTATCATAAGCAAAATTGTTTATCGCAAACTGTGTATTTCCAAAAGTAACAGTACCACCTCTGATGTAAGTATGGATTGTATTTGAAGTACCTACAGCAACTTGGAATTGTGTGCCTGATAAATTAGCACTTTCAACTGTAAATAATCTTGATTGCCTTTTTAAGTCTGTATTCGAAACAACGCTTCTAACATAAGATTTTGCTTTCGTAATAGCCGCAAGTGTTTCGGTCTTTTGACTTATTCTTGCCTTTGCTCCGCTAGGTGTGCTGAAATATCTCTTGGCGGCTTGTAGTGCGTTAAAGTTTGAATTTGTTCCGTTCCTTATATCGATAATCATACCATCGATAATAAGTCCTAAATCTCTTTCACATGTATTATTTGCTTTTTCTGGTTGTACTGGACCAGGCACTTTTCCTAATCCATTAGCAATCACATCTACAATCAGTTCTGTAAGAGTGTTCGCTCTTCCAGGAATATCTTTGTTACCAGTTCCATAATCTGCGTAAATTGGTTGTGGGTAATATGTATTACTTACTGTTGGTGCTGTACAAGATAGGTAGATGTCAGCTAATTCAACTTTGTTTCCTGCTACAAAATTATGGTTAGCTGAAGTTGTTATTGTAGCATAACCCGTTGTGTTACTGTAATTGAAACCAGTGATTGTGTTACTTTCTGAGTAATACTTGACAGCATTTGTTCTTGCTCCGACAAAAGTATGTACACTTGTATCAGAAGATATACCTACATTCACTGTAATTGTTGTACCGCCTACTGCCGTAATAGGTAAAGCTGTATTGTATGCTGGATCACTGCTAGGCGATGATGTTACAGATTCTTTTCTAGGATAAGAATGTAATGTAGCATTGTTATCTTTGGCACATGTAAATGTAAAACTGTTTGGTTCTATTTCAATTGAGTTTGAAGTAGTAAGGGAATGGTTGCCTATTGTAATAACCATGTCTCCAGTTGAAGGATTATAAGTTGCTCCTGTTGGAGAAAATTCAGTTAGGTTTCCTTTTATTGTACCACCACTTACATAAGTGTGTCCGTACTTGCTAGGACCAACATAAACTTGTAATTGATTTGATGTAGGAGCTGTTCCTAAGAAGCTTGTGTTTTGTACTGTGAATTTATAACAGTTTGCTTGACTAACAAGTTCTGGATATACTTTTTGCTGTGTCGAACCTTCGTATGTACAAGAAACATTTACACCAGTCAACTGTACTGTATTACCTGCTGATAGTCCATGTGTTGTAGTTGTGACAACATCAGCAAAACCTGTTGTGTAATCATATGTGAATGTGCTTACGTTAAGTTGTGTTCCGTCTGATTTAGTTACCAACCCACCATTGACATAAACATTCGCGTATGACGATGTACCAATGTAAAATCTGAAACCGGTTCCGGTTAAGTTAGCCGCATTTACCTGGAAGTATCCTTGTTTTGTAGGATAAGCTGTTCCAGTTAAAATGTAATCCTTAACTAAATCTCTAGCAAATTCGATTGCGGCATTTGTTTGGGCTATTTGGTTGACAGTATTACCTGCGTTACTTGTATTTTTGTTTACAGCATTTACAGCACCAGCTAGATAACTTGAAGCTATTCTACGTGTTTCAATGTTTCCGCCTCTGGCTAAATCATTTTCCCAAGCATCAACAATGTATCCTACATCTCTTTTACATTTTGCTGAACTGTATTTGAATCCTGTAAAGTTAGCAGTACCATCACTATAGCTTACAGTTGCTCCTGTGTTAATTTGATAATTAATCCAGGCTGTGACTTCTTCTTGTATAAATTTTTTATTTTTAAATAACAAACTTTCTGTGTTTGTGTTAATGACATTAGTATCAAAGAAACTGTGTGTAGGAAAATTATCTTTTACATAGTCTACAACCGATTTTTGTACAAACTTTTTACTTCCTTGTAAATATTTTATTGCACTTGATGCGGCTGTGTTAGGTGTTTTAGTTTCTGACTTTGTGACTAATGAAATACCATCACCTTCATTAAAAGTAATAGTTTGTCTATAAGCACCAGGCTCTATGGGTGCTGACTCCATTATCTCTTGTGCTTTTAATGCCGCGGCTTTTAAACTGCCAAAGGCATAACTCAAACCTCTTCCTTCAAAACCAACTGGAGTGTTAGCTTGTGTATCATCACCTTGTTTTGTTACAAAAAGATCTTCTGTACTTGCGTAGGAAGAATTATCAACATAAAGTTTTGATGCCGCTTGTCTATCTTCTATAGGGCCTGTAGTCCCTTGTAGATAACCAGGATGGTCTGAAAGATATAAAGGTCCTGCTAATTCATCTCCCTGTCTTCTGACTGAAGCATTTCTTGGCATGACCTCATCAACTCTATAATTTCCATATAAATCTTCATTGTAACTTTGATCTTTAATTACATCTGTGCCTGTTACGGCAGTCGTTGCTCCTAAACCAATATTGACTTTGACTCTTGATAGATCGTCATCATTTTGTGCTTCTGTTTTAGTTGTGTGTAAGCTCAATTGATCGGAAGAAACAAATCTAATAAAATAATCTGTGTTATTTGTCAATCCGTTTGGTGCTGTATTTGTAGTAGAATATTTCCATTGTGTACCATTAAAGCTGTTATCGAATCCATGATTAGATATAACAACGTTACCTGATCTGTATTCAGTAATTGTTTGTGTGTATTCTGAATCATTAGTTGGTTCAGATCTGGCATAAACAGATTTATTAGTTTGTGTTATTGTATGGGGTGCGTAGTTTTTATCTTGATATTTTTTATCAGTAACAATATCGTCTATTGTAATTTGTGAAGCATGAGTTTGATTAAATTCTGCCACAGCCGCAAGAGACGTGTTAATTTTTCCTATTGAGTAAACAGCATTACCACTTAAAGGTCCACCTAGTATAGGACTAGTGTCAGCGTTAATATTAGCACCAGTATTTGTTATTGTAATATTAGTAGCACTTGTGTTATCAATTGATATTCCTGTACCACCTGTCAATGTTTTTTGTATTAATTCTGTTCCAGTAGTGTTTCCTATAAGCAAACCATTTGGAGTAATAGCTGTTGGTGTATCACTTAATGCTGTAAAGCTGATGGTTCCGCCTTGTCCAAATACGGCGTAAAGTTCTGTAAAGTTTTCGTTAGCCTTTTTAAACGCTTCACGAATACTATCACCAGTTCCGTCGTTACCTTCAACCCCTAAATAAATATCTTGTCTAGCCATGTATTAAAATCCTATGCTCTCTCCACAACCACAACTTGATGTTGAAGCTGGATTTTCAATTGAAAAATATGAGCCAAATACTTCCTTCTTGTAATCTACCTTTGATCCAATCAAGTACATAATACTTGCTGGGTCAATCAAAAACTTTCCTTTTGGAAGTTCTATGACTTCATCGTCTTTTTCTGCTTCATCTGCCAATGTCCAATCGTATTTAAACCCAGCACATCCACCGCCCTTTAAGGACAATCTGACTGCTTTTTTATCGTGTTCCTCAAGCATTGTAACCATTTGTTCCTTAGCTTGTTCAGTTAAAAATAGTATGTTTGACATCATCTGCTCCTTAGTATTTATATAATCTTTTACAATCCGAATGTAAATAAATACATTATGTTCTTAAGAATTGAAAAAGAAATGCGTTTTTATGTAAGACAAAGCAAATCTGGTAAGAGCCATCCTTACAAGCGTCTACGTAGTTATGCCGTTTTCAAGTGCGACGAGTGTCATATAGAATTTAAACGTGAAAAAGGTAAAGTTGACCCTAAAAGATTAGATGATTTGTATGTTCATGTCTGCCCTGATTGTGACCCTAAACGCTTTGCCCAAAAAAAGGGCGTCGAACAAAGAAGAAAACTTAATATCCCTGTCGACGCCGATATAACTATTGATGAACTATAATTACTTTTCTTTCTTCCAAATAGTCCAAACACCCCAAGCTATCGCTAATCCTGCCGCGATTTTTGCCAAGGGAGCCATGAATAATATCATAAGACCTAGAGCGATACAAACTGCTCCGTCCCATGATGTTCTTTCACTGATTCTAGATTTTAACCATTTCATAGTTTTCTCCTTTGTCGTAAATTTATTTATTGGCCGATTCGAAGAGTTTTATACTCGCTAAATTCTTTGCCTTGCTTTCTACCATTATATCAGCGTAATCTCTAAAAGATAAAGCCCAATCGTTAACAGCATTATTCCACATATAGTCGCTATGAGCACGTAGTTTTTGTTTTTTGTATCCTTGTTCAAGTAACTTCTCCATGTTTGGTAGTGTGTTTATATCATGATCAACGAGTATGTCTTCTCGTGATACAGAATAGTGTATGACAGGACGCACACCACGCCAACTGTCTATTATGCGTAGAAATCTATCGTCGGTAGGCTGAATATATTCACCTGTTTTGACCCAGTGATGGTGTATGTCAAGCACCAATGCGAGGTGTTTTCGTAACTCCAAACTTGCGTCGATACCCCACGAGTTTTCGTCGTTCTCGATTGTAATTGTGTTTCTCGCCTCCGGAGATAATCTTGGGTGGACGTTGAGGATACCGGCTGGACCCTTACGGCCGGAGATGTGGACATTGATCTTAAAGTCCTGGAATTGTCTACCGTACCCCATCCATCTTGCGACATCAACATGATATTCAAACTCCTCTACACTTCTATTTACTATATCGTCACTATCACTAGCAAGGACAGTGAACTGACCAGGGTGCATACTAAGGCGTACATCAAGACTGCGAGCCAACTCACCGACTGGTGCCAAAGCCTGTTCGCAATATTTACGTACATCAGGTAGCTTCCAGAAATAGCCCCAAGTAGGCTCAGTGTAAACAGGCAAAACATCGGAACCAAGTCTAACCATTCGTAAATCATGTTGTAGTCCTCCCACGTACTTAATTAAATTGTAATAGGATTGAATGTTGTGTTTACAAATATCCCATAGTCTTTCTTCTGCTACTTCTTTTGTCTGTCTATTTAACCAAGCAACAGTTGTTGACCTTGTGTTCAAAGGTCGTTGTATCTCCTCCAGAAGTTTTTTCTTCTGTGTTTGATCTTCATGCATGTATTTACATGCGAAACCTATTCTTCTCATAACTTTCTTTTTTATTCTCTCGGCTTTACTCTGTCTTGACCATTCTAATCCTTGCTTTAGGATTGCTTCTTCTTCTGGCCAAACTTCGTGGAAATATTTTTTAGTAGCTTCCATGTGTGTTTCCAATCATCTACACTATAACATCTTCCTAAATTATTGTCAAGTATTACTTTTTTCAAAGGATAATCATTTCCTGCTTTATCCATTCTATCACCAAAAAAGTGTAAAGTGTCGTTCAATTCATCAAAATCATTTATTATTTGGGCTTTGTCTTTGCCATAAGGAAAGATATCAATACCAGTTTCACCACCTACTACTGCTTGAATGGCTGGAAAAAACTTTTGGAATTCTTTAGCAATACGTATTCTTTCTTTTGTTTTGGTATCATATTCAACATACATTTTACGTTCGCCCATAGTTGCGTTTCTACCAACTACACTAAAGTTAATCATACCTGGCCTTTTCTCTATGTGTAATCCTGTCCTTAAAGGAAAGTCACTTAATCTACATTCAGCTTTTAACCATTGTTCTGCTTCTTCAGGTATTTGCCAATCACTTGTATAAACATTTACATTTCCATCCCATACATCGCTACCTGAACAGTTATAAACTCTGTCAGCAAGGCTGTATATTTCTTCCCCTACCTGCTCTATTGTTTTTTCTCTATCACTGCCAGTAACAAGATATACATCATTTTCAGCACAGAAGTCTGTAAAGAAAACAGCAAAATCCATATCAATCTCTTGTCTACTAGGTGTTAAAGTTCCGTCAACGTCAAAAATAAACTTATCCATAAGTCGGCTCCGTTATTTGTTTTGAAATCATAGATGCTGTATAGGCTGAAAGCGTCCAACCAAGATGACCATGTCCAGTGTTGTAATATACATTTTTATTACGTTTACTTCTTTTTACAATTGGCATCATATTTGGAGTCATCGGCCTAAGTCCTGCCCAAGGAGTTACATGTTCCGTATTGATTCCAGGAAACATCTTTTCACTCCAAGTTATTAAAGGTTTAATTCTACTTTGTATTATATCAGTATTGTAACCATTTAGTTCTGCTGTACCTGCCACTCTTAATCTGTCTGCTCCTAATCTACTTGTTACAATTTTAGCTTCATCATCTAACATGCTAGTCCAGGGAGCTACTTCAGGATTACGGATTGTTATGCTGTATCCTTTAACAGGATAGATTGGTAGATCATCTCCTATAGTTTTAGCAAGGCTTCTGCTGTCAGTTCCAGCACATATCACCACAGGAATATCAAACATTAATTTTTTTATTTCTTTACACACATGTTTTACTCTATATTTTGTTTCTAATATAAACAGTAAATTTGTACAAAATTTATGTATATCGCCAGTAAAATCTGTTTCATTGAAAAATCCTCCTAGTAATTTTGGTGGAGGAACTAATGCTGGTTCTATTTCTAAACATTCTTTAGGCGATACTTCCCAACGAAATAGTCCTGCTTTTTTGTAAATTTTGTTTACTTCTCTAGCATTTTCCAATTCAGTTTGGTCAGTGTATATGTGAAGTATTCCTTTTTCAACCATATCAAAGGATAAATTTTCTTCTTTTGCTATTTGCTTGTATATCTTATGTGCCTGTAATGCCCATTGACATGTTTTTAATGTGTTGTCTTTTGCTTGTGGTATTGCTTTCACAAATCTATATATCCAATTATATTTTTCTAAATTAAAAGCAGGATTAATTTTTAATGGAGCATCTTCTTTAAGTAACCACTTGATACCTTTTTTGACACTACGCCAACTGTTCCATGTTTCTGCGTTGCTGGCACTGAGTTGTCCGCCATTTGCATAGCTCGTAGCCATTGCTGGATACTTTCTCTTGTCGTATATTACCACTTCATGTCCTGCTCTTGCTAGGAAATAAGCAGTTGTGATTCCGGCTATTCCGGAACCTACTACGGCTACTTTCACCCATCATTCTCCTATCTAATACTACCCATCATTACCAATACACAAACATAAAAAAATGCAAACACAAAAACTGGTGCCGCATTTGATATTTTTTTAGTAGTTGTTGGCTCAGGCTTTGTCCAATCAGCAGGCATGTAGTCTCTATCCCAAGCATCTCTTCTTGTATCTATCTTACGTTGATCAACATTAATAGAGCCCGGGTCTACTTTGTAGTCTTCGTTTGTCATCTCCAATTCTCCTTTACCCAATCGTCCTCAACCTGGTGTGGATGGGGTTCTCCGTGGAATACAGCAACATTACATAAATGATGGACTATAGGATCTGCCTTTACCTTAAAGTTTCTTATGCCTCCTATCCTGTCCAACTGTGACCTATCTCTCATTTCCCATTTGTAACTGCGTATCCATTCGTCTGGCCAAAACATCCATAAACTTTTCTTATCACTTAACATTTCATATATCCAGTCTTGGTCACCGTGGTACCTTCTCATGTTCATTGCGGCGTTTTCCATAAACACATCATACACAAAAGGTAATGACCCTGAAACTAATCTAAACACACTACTATTCATTCTACTCCAGTCATGCCTAATGCTTCTGTTGAAGTCTCTACAAATTAAAAACTTTCCAGGATTATAAGAAAAAAGATTATCTATATTTTTGTGTATCACGACATCAAGATCGAAGTAAAGTATATTGCCATCTAGGGGAAAATTTTTATCAAAGAAGATAGGTTTGTACCACCAACCACTTACTCCCAAGTGTTTTAGTGTTATTGTTTTGATGTTTGAATTTATTTCACGTATGTCGTCGGTGAAACACACAAATTCATATGGCACAGTACAATGACGCTTAACCATGTTGTAAAGGTTATTCACATACTGTGCGTTATATTTGGTACCGTGTTTAAGACAAACGACATAGTTTGCCCGTTTATCTACTACAGGTTCATTAACTGCTACTTTAACTGTTCTTTCTGTATCTTTTGCTTCTAAAGTATTCTTTTGTGCCTTTTTAGCTCTATCGGCGGCTTTTTGCCTTCGCCTCTGCTCACGAATGACTTTCCACTGTTCTTTTGTGTATTGTGATTTATCTATCTTTGCCATTGTACATGGTAGCCTTATCTCTCGTATATAGCAGAATTAGCACCATGCTCAGCACACTCAACACTCACTACAAAACATCTATCGTTTGTTTTTTCTCTGATAAGTTTATCAGCAAAGTTAAATGCGTGTTCGGCAAACTTTTCAGCACCAACACCATCAAACATTCTAAGTTCAGCGAGGTCCAATGCTTCAAGTTCTTTGAATTTCCCAATGTGTGGATCATTATTATCTAAACATAATTTGTGATCAAAGTTATCTTCCAACCATGCTTTCAAAGGTTTCAACCCACCAAAGTCAACTGCCCAATTTTTGTTGTCAAGTTCTTTACAACCAAAAGTAAATTTAAATTGTAAACTATATCCGTGTAGCAAGTGACAATGGGAATGATCAGCATTTGGCTGTCTAAATACAGCACTTAATCCTATATTGTGTCCATATGTTTTAGTAGAATAGTATTTTCCCATAGTTTACCTTTCCAAGTTTCTTATATTATATTATAATTTGTTAATATTGTCAACCTTTATATTTTTAAAATCCCATTGTTTTGGACAATTCCAGTTCTCCAAATTAAAGAAATGAAATGTAGTATCTTGATTATATTCAAAAAGTTTACCTATTTGATACACCCAATAAGACCAATCGACAGCATCATCATGTAAAGTTTTATACCCATCTGTGTTGGCATAAACATTATTTGTGTTACCGCCTTCAGTTCCATAAAGATCAAATCCAACAATCTTAATGTATTTAGACAATGTGGTCGCTAACAATAATGCATATGGACCACTGCCCCAATGAAAAGGATCATCTTGCCTTTTGTCACCTTTGTAAGGTAGTTCTGGTAAAGCAATTACATGTTCTTTTGGAAAATCTGCTATCCATCTATGTCGCGTGTAAATTGGAGAGACTCCAGCACCGATAGCTTGTTTGACCATCTTCTTATCACAACAGACCAGATGGTCTACATAAAAGTCTCTGAAGATAGCATTACAACCTATCTTTGTTTCAGGATAACGGTCAAGATTTATCGTTGTCCTGCTTGTCCCGTTTCCTATTACTATCATTGATTTCTTTTTTGATTTCTTGGATGTCAGTGATTATTGTGTCAAATCTATTATGAGCACCTTTGAGTAAATTGAAAAGTTCCTTGACAGTATCTAAAACCCACCACCACCATGTAAAGGCAATGACAGCAAATACAGTACCTAAAAATATAAGTGCGTGTTCTAACCAGCCTGATACATCAAATATCAATACTAGACAAAGCAAAAATAAAGCTCCTATCGGAGCAACTCTGCCTAACATGTACCAAGCGTTTACTTGTTTATTTACGTCTTTCTTCATCCACCAATCATCCCAAATGTGCGCCACTCTCCAGGGGTGCCTGTTCTTATACAAATCCAACCAACAATGCCGTTTGGCACTGGATCGTCATTCCATACAATATCACCCTTGTTATAAAGTCCAGTCTTAGGAACATCACTGTTCACTTCGAATTTCTTTCCTTGAAATCTTACTGGCAAACTTGTTTCTATAGCTACATCATTTGGTACGGTGTCTACACCGACGCCGAGATTACCGTGGATTATAGTATCTTCTTTGCCAGCAACATGAAGCCTTCCTTTACTATCTATCGAAAGTTTCGAATTGCTTGTGCCGGCCAATCTTTCCATGGTAAGAATCCAATTAGAAAGATCATTTAATCCTGACTTTATTTCAGAAATAGCTTGAATATCAATATTAAAAAGTTTTGTCATTATTTTTCTATCGCTCCAAAGCCCTTCCATGTACCAGGATTACCTGGGATAATACAAACCCAGCCTACCCATTTGCCCTCGGCTACGTCTGTATTGTAAATTATATCTCCCTTGTTGAAGTTACCTTCTGTAGGAGGTTGATTGCCAACTGAAAACTTTTTGGCATTAAATCTTATATCACCCTTGACTTCTAAGTCAACATCTTCGCCAGGATATGCTGTATTAATTCCTAGCTTATCTTTTATTTCAACTCCTCCGTGCTGTTTGATAACAATTCTTTCTTTGTTATCAGTAATTAAGGACATTTTACTTGTCGTCCAAGCACCTACTCTTAAATGATCAAAGTCTGGATCAACAACAAATTCAGCTTCGTCACTGGAAACACTCAACTGTCCGTTTGGTGCTTCTGTTCCTATCCCTAATCTACTTGTACCACTTTCATAAAAAATATAATCGTCTACAGTAAGGTCGCCATCTGTTTGTAAATTTTGTAATCTACCTACCGTTGAAAGGTTACTTTTAGTTATTGTAGCACCTAATGAGTCCTGTGTAATAACAGGAATATTATCAATACTATAAGAAGCATCTCTGTGAAGATCAACAGTATTGCTGATGTAAAACCTATCATCACGCCAAACTAATTGTTTTGTCGCTTCACCCTTTTTACGCCATTGTAAACCAATTAGACGTGTATCACCTTCTACTTGAAAATCTAATGATGTGTTATGTTTTTGATCTGTATATGTTTCGTCTACTCGTAATGTTTTAGCTTTTAATTCACCGCCTACTGTAAGATTGTCTTCTACACTTAAATCACCCATCACATTATCTATATCAGCACTACCTACTGT
>Ga0066364_10000008_pt1 | contig 28213 bp, 35 predicted proteins | sample Knorr_S7_td_Surf_FD_70970 | JGI IMG/M metagenome (GOLD analysis project Ga0066364, IMG submission 70970) | Marine microbial communities from Southern Atlantic Ocean transect - Knorr_S7_td_SurfaceA_ad_6m_LV_A | ecosystem: Environmental > Aquatic > Marine > Oceanic | place: Southern Atlantic...
AATTTCGAAGACTCTATATTGATTTCTGAAAGATGTGTTACTGATGACGTATTTACTTCAGTACATATAGAAGAGTACGAGTCAATGGCTCGAGATACAAAACTTGGTGCAGAGGAAATTACAAGAGATATACCAAATGTGAGTGAGGAAAGTCTAAGAAATTTGGATGAGTCAGGAATTGTTTATGTAGGAGCTGAAGTTAAACCTAGTGATATTTTAGTTGGTAAAGTAACCCCTAAAGGCGAAACGTCCTCAAGTCCGGAAGAAAAATTATTAAGATCGATATTTGGAGAAAAAGCAACCGATGTTAGAGATTCATCTCTAAAGTTGCCTTCAGGAAGCACCGGAGTAGTGATTGATGTAAGAGTTTTTAATAGACATGGTATAGAAAAAGACGAACGTTCTATTGCAATTGAGCGAGCAGAAATAGAGTCCGTGCAAGAAGATAAAAAAGTCGAAGAGGAAATTTTAAATAGAAATATAAAACTCAGAGCTAGTGATTTACTAATTAATCAGAGTATTAGTAAACAATTTAAAGAACTTAAACCTGGAACAACTTTAAACAAAAATGATTTAGAAAATTTTTCGTTGAAAGATTTTTGGAAAATTTCATTCCAGGATGAGAAAATTAATCAAAATTTAGAAAAACTTAGAAATCAATTTGACAATGCTTATGATGATATAAAAGTGAGATTTGAAGATAAAGTAAGCAAAATACAACAAGGGGACGACTTATTACCAACTGTAATGAAAGTTGTGAAAGTGTTTGTTGCGGTAAAAAGAAGATTAATGCCGGGTGATAAAATGGCTGGTAGGCATGGAAACAAAGGAGTTGTAAGTAAAATTGTTCCTGTTGAAGATATGCCTTACATGGAGAATGGTAAACCGGTAGATATTGTTCTGAATCCTTTGGGGGTCCCAAGTCGTATGAATGTAGGTCAAATTTTAGAGACTCATTTAGGTTGGTCTTGTTCTGAACTGGGTGATCAAATTAAAGAATATTTAAAAAATTTTGAAAAAGAGATTGAAAAAATTAAAGCAAAATTTAAAGAAGTTTATGGATTAGCTTATTACGAAAATACTATCTCAAAATTATCAAATAAAGAATTACTTGAATTAACAGAAAACTTATCTAATGGAGTACCGATTGCCACACCAGTATTTGACGGAGCAAGTACAAATGATATTACAAAAATGTTAGATTTAGCTAAACTTCCAAATTCTGGACAAACTAATTTATGGAACGGTCAAACAGGTGAAAAATTCGATAGGCCTGTAACTGTAGGGATTATTTACATGTTAAAATTAAATCATTTAGTTGAAGATAAGATCCATGCAAGATCAACTGGTCCTTACAGTTTAGTTACTCAACAACCTCTTGGGGGGAAAGCTCAATTAGGAGGTCAAAGATTTGGAGAAATGGAGGTTTGGGCTTTAGAAGCTTATGGCGCCTCTTACACTTTACAAGAAATATTAACTGTTAAATCTGATGATGTTGCCGGGAGAACAAAAGTTTATGAAACAATTGTAAAAGGAAATAATAATTTTGAGTCTGGAGTGCCAGAGTCTTTCAACGTTTTAGTTAAAGAAATTAGAGCGCTGGGATTAAATATTGAACTAAATTAAAATGGAAAAAAATTTAACAAAAAACTTTGATAATCAAAACATTACCCAAGAAAATAATTTTGATAGTATAAAAATCACTTTGGCAAGCCCAGATAAGATTAAATCTTGGTCCTTTGGCGAAATAAAAAAACCTGAAACAATAAATTATAGAACTTTTAGACCAGAAAAAGACGGTCTTTTTTGTTCAAGAATATTTGGTCCTGTTAAAGACTACGAGTGTTTATGCGGCAAATATAAAAGAATGAAATTTAGAGGTATAATTTGTGAAAAATGTGGCGTTGAGGTTACTAAATCAAATGTAAGAAGGGAACGAATGGGCCATATTGATTTGGCATGTCCTGTTGCACATATATGGTTTTTAAAATCACTACCTAGTAGGATTTCTCTAGCTATTGATATGAAACTTAAAGAAGTCGAAAAAGTTTTATATTTTGAAAGTTTTATTGTGGTTGAGCCAGGATTGACTACTTTAAAAAAAGGTCAATTATTAACTGAAGAAGCTTTAACAAAAGCACAGGACGAATTTGGTGAGGATGCGTTTACAGCAGGAATTGGAGCGGAGGCTGTTAGAGAGCTATTATTAAATTTAGATCTTAAAAAAGAGCAAAAAAAACTCAGGGAATCTTTAATTGATATAAAATCAAAAGTAACAGAAGAAAGAACTATTAAAAGATTAAAGTTAATCGAATCTTTTATATCTTCAGGAAACAAACCTGAGTGGATGATACTTACTTCAGTGCCGGTAATACCTCCAGAATTAAGACCTTTAGTACCATTAGATGGTGGTAGGTTTGCAACTTCGGATCTAAACGACTTGTATAGAAGAGTGATTAATAGAAATAATCGTTTAAAAAGACTATTAGATTTAAAAGCCCCAGATATTATCGTAAGAAATGAAAAGAGAATGCTTCAGGAATCTGTTGATGCACTTTTTGATAACGGTAGGAGAGGAAGAGTAATTACAGGCACCGGAAAACGTCCTCTTAAGTCACTGGCAGAAATGCTGAAAGGCAAACAGGGTAGATTTAGACAAAACCTTCTTGGAAAAAGAGTGGATTATTCAGGTAGATCTGTGATTGTTGTGGGCCCAGAATTGAAATTACATCAATGCGGTTTGCCAAAAAAAATGGCATTAGAACTTTTTAAACCTTTTCTTTACGCCAGACTTGATAAGCTAGGTTTGGCAACGACAATTAAGCAGGCTAAAAGGTTAGTAGAAAAGGAGAAAAGTGAAGTATGGGATTCTTTAGAACAAATTATTAGAGAGCATCCAATTTTATTAAATAGGGCACCTACTCTCCATAGACTTGGAGTTCAAGCCTTTGAGGCTAAATTAATAGAGGGAAATGCAATTGAGCTTCACCCTCTTGTTTGTGCTGCTTTCAACGCTGATTTCGATGGTGATCAAATGGCAGTTCATGTTCCTTTGAGTTTAGAAGCACAACTCGAAGCACGTGTTTTAATGATGTCAACTAATAATATTTTGAGTCCATCGAATGGTAAGCCTATCATTGTACCTAGTCAGGATATAGTTTTAGGAATTTACTATTTATCCCAGTCCTCTGGTGAAGATAAAAAACCAAAAAGTATTTTTTCATCAGTTGAAGAAATAGAGCAAGCGTTAGAAAATAATTCAATAAGTTTACATTCGAAAATTATATCTACCTTTCAAACAGTGAATGAAAAAGGGGAAAAAATAAAAGAAAAATATATAAGCACAGCTGGTAGATTCTTGCTCGCGAATCTTTTACCAAAAAATCACAATATTAAGTTTAGTCTCATTAACAAACTTCTAACAAAAAAAAATGTCTCTGAAGTAATTGATACTATCTTCAGATATTGTGGACAGAAAGAAACAGTTATTTTTTGTGACAGAATTAAAACTTTAGGTTTCAAGCATGCTTTTAAAGCAGGAATTTCTTTTGGAAAAGATGATTTATTGATTCCAAAAACCAAAGAAAATTTGATTAGTAATACTAAAAAACAAATCGAGGAATATGAAAAGCAGTATTCAGATGGACTAATTACCCGAGGTGAGAAATATAATAAGGTAGTGGATGTTTGGTCTAAATGTACCGATACAGTTGCAAATGAAATGATGAAAGAAATTTCCTCAGCAGAAAAAACTTATGATAACGATAGAATTGAAACAAATTCGGTTTATATGATGGCCGACTCAGGAGCAAGAGGTTCACAAGCACAAATGAAACAGCTAGCTGGTATGAGAGGTCTAATCGCTAAACCATCTGGTGAAATTATTGAGACACCAATCATATCAAATTTTAAAGAAGGTTTAACAGTATTAGAATATTTTAATTCTACACATGGCGCTCGTAAGGGATTAGCTGATACTGCTTTAAAAACCGCAAATTCAGGATATTTAACAAGAAGACTTTGTGACGTTGCTCAAGATGTACAAGTCACTAAAAAAGAATGTGATTGTAAAACTAAATCATCTGTAACAATTTCTGAAATAATAGAAGGTGGAAATATTCTTGTCAGTTTATCTGAAAGAGTATTGGGAAGGGTAATTGCTGAAAATATAAAAAATCCTGTGACAGGTGAAACAATTATAAAAAAAGACAAATTAATTGATGAAAACGATTGTGAAAAAATTGATGCTGCTGGAGTAAAGTCAATAAATGTTTATTCAGTTATTACTTGTGGGTCTACAAGAGGTGTATGTGCAATGAGTTATGGAAGAGATTTAGCAAGAGGAAAGTTAGTAAGTGTTGGAGAGGCTGTAGGAATGATAGCAGCACAGTCAATTGGTGAACCAGGTACCCAGTTAACTATGCGAACTTTTCACGTAGGTGGAACTGCCCAGATAAAAGAAGAGTCTCAAATTATTGCAAAAACAAAAGGAAAGTTGAATATAATAAATAAAAATTTAATTGAAGACTCAAAAAAAAATATGATTGTAATGGGAAGAAACACCCAACTTAGCATAGAAGATGAAAATAGAAGACAGTTAGCCATATATAAAGTTAATTATGGATCAAAACTCTTCTTTAAAGATGGAGATTTAATTGATAAAGGCAAAAAAATTGCAGAGTGGGATCCTTATACTTTACCAGTTATAGCCGAGACAAGTGGTATAGCAAATTATATGGATCTTACAGAGGGCAGTTCTTTGACAGAGACATTGGATGACGCAACTGGTTTATCTTCTAAATCAGTTACTGATTGGAAATCATCATCTAAAAATTCTGAACTTAAACCAAGAATTACTTTAAGAAATGAAAAAGGTGAAATAATTAAAAAAGCTGATGGAAATGAAGCCAGGTATTATTTAGTTCCGGATACAATTCTATCAGTAAAAGACGGTCAAAAGATTTCAGCAGGTGATGTTTTAGCAAGACTACCTAAAGAAACTTCTAAAACAAAAGATATTACAGGAGGTTTACCTAGAGTTGCAGAGTTATTTGAAGCTAGAAGACCAAAAGATAGCGCAATAATTGCTGAAAATGACGGAGTAATTGAATTTGGTAAAGAAGTTAGAGGTAAACAAAAAATTTCTATTGTTTCCTCTAATGGAGAAACGTCAAATTATTTAATACCTAAAGGAAAACACGTAAACTTTAATCAAGGTGAAAAAATTAAAAAAGGTGAATATTTGCTAGATGGTAGTCCAGCACCACACGATATTTTAAGAATATTAGGTGTAGAAAAGCTTACAGAGTACTTTGTTTCTGAAGTTCAAGAGGTTTACAGATTACAAGGTGTTGTCATTAATGATAAACATATAGAAACTATAGTCAGACAAATGTTAAAAAGAGTTGAGATAAAAGACCCAGGAGACTCAGATCTTTTAACAGGTGAAGTAATAGATTTATTAGATGTAAATTCAATTAATGATGATTTAAGAGATAAAAAAAAGAAACCAGCAACATATGAAAGAGTTCTTCTAGGTATAACCAAAGCTTCTCTTCAAACTAATTCGTTTATTTCAGCAGCCTCTTTCCAAGAAACTACTAGAGTTTTAACTGATGCTTCAATCAAAGGAAAAATAGATACTTTAGAAGGATTAAAAGAAAATGTTATTGTAGGTCGTCTAGTTCCAGCAGGAACAGGGTTAACGAAAATAGAGTGGGATAGGCAAGCTAGAGAACAAGATAAGCAAAGATTGGATGAGATAAAAAAGCAGGAGCTAGAATCCGCACCAAATGCGCCTGAGCAAACGTCATAATCGCTTCTAAAATTCCTTTAAATATTGACTTTTATGAATTCGATGCTAGTTTACGGCAATTTTGAAAGTTAGAAGTAAGGTCTTTTATAACCTTAAACACTAACAAATCACTGAGGTTAATCTTACTTTTTTCAAAATAATAAAATTATGCCTACGATTAACCAATTAATAAAAAAAAGTAGAGTTAAACCTCTCGCTCGAAACAAAGTCCCTGCCTTGGAGAAACAACCTCTAAAACGTGGAGTATGTGTAAAAGTCTATACAACAACTCCAAAAAAACCTAACTCGGCTTTAAGAAAAGTCGCTAGAGTAAGATTATCCAACGGGTTTGAAGTGACAGCATATATTCCAGGTGAAGGACATAATTTACAAGAACACTCAGTCGTTTTACTTCGTGGTGGTAGAGTTAAAGACTTACCAGGAGTAAGATATCATATTTTGAGAGGTAATTTAGATACTCAAGGTGTTGTTAACAGAAAACAACGAAGATCTCTTTACGGGGCAAAAAAACCAAAATAATTTTATGTCTAGAAAAAGAAAAGCCCCAATCAGAAAAATATACCCAGATCCAAAATTTAAATCTGAAATAGTATCAAAATTTATAAACTCTATTATGTACGATGGAAAAAGATCTACAGCAGAAAAAATTTTATATGATGCTTTAGATAAAATTAAAAGTAAGAACAAAGAAGACCCACTCAAAATATTTAATGGTGCAATCAGTAATGTTAAACCTAATATAGAGTGCAGATCTCGTAGGGTAGGTGGAGCAACTTATCAAGTACCTGTTGAGGTAAAGTCAAAAAGAGCACAAGCATTAGCGCTAAGATGGATAATGGACGCGACTAGAAAAAGAAAAAATAAAACCATGGCTGAAAAATTGTATTCGGAAATCATGGATGCATCACAAAACAAAGGTTCAGCAATAAAAAAAAGAGAGGATACTCATAAAATGGCAGAGTCTAATAAAGCTTTTGCTCATTTTAGATGGTAATAAATAATGTCTAAATATCCACTAAATAAATATAGAAATATTGGTATCATGGCACATATAGATGCGGGTAAAACAACTACGACTGAAAGAATTCTTTATTATACTGGAAAGAGTCATAAAATCGGCGAAGTACATGATGGAGCTGCAACTATGGACTGGATGGAACAAGAACAAGAGAGGGGTATTACTATCACCTCAGCTGCAACAACTTGTTTCTGGAGAGACAATAGGATTAATATAATAGATACACCAGGGCATGTAGACTTCACAATCGAAGTAGAACGATCATTAAAAGTTTTAGATGGAGCAGTTGCTGTTTTTGATGGTGTTGCTGGGGTCGAGCCGCAATCTGAAACAGTTTGGAGGCAAGCAGATAAATATAAAGTTCCTAGAATATGCTTTGTGAATAAGCTTGATAGGACTGGCGCAGATTTCTATCGATGTGTTGATATGATCAAAGATAGACTGGGATGCAAACCACTGCCTCTTCAATTACCTATCGGAGCAGAAGCTGATCTTAAAGGTATAGTAGACCTTGTTAAGATGAAAGGTGTTGTTTGGCAAAATGAGGATCTTGGAGCAAAATTCGAATACGTTGATATCCCAAATGATTTGAAAGAAAAAGTGAATAAATACAGAAAAGAACTAGTTGAAATGGCTGTTGAAGAAGATGAAAAATTAATGGAGTCATATTTAGACGGAAAAGAACCTTCAGAGGCAGAGTTAATAAATTGTATTAGAAAAGGAACCTTATCCTTTAATTTTGTTCCTATCTTAACCGGCTCTGCATTTAAAAACAAAGGTGTTCAACCTTTACTTGATGCAGTAATAGATTATCTTCCCAGTCCAACCGACCTAAAATCTATTGAAGGAACTAAAGTTGGCTCAGATGAAAAAGTTATAATGAAATTTGAGGAAAAGGAAAATTTTTCAGCTTTAGCCTTTAAAGTTGCAAATGACCCTTTTGTTGGATCTTTAACATTTATTAGAATTTATTCCGGAACTCTAAACGCAGGCACTTCAGTGCTTAACTCTTCAAAAGACAAAGATGAAAGAATTGGAAGAATGCTTTTAATGCATGCCAATAGTAGAGAAGATATAAAGAGCGCAACAGCAGGTGATATAGTTGCTTTGGCTGGACTTAAACACACTATTACTGGTCATACGTTATGTGACACAAAAAACCCAGTTTTGCTAGAACCAATGGAATTTCCTGACCCAGTTATTGAAATTGCGGTAGAGCCAAAAACCAAAGGAGATCAGGAAAAAATGGGAGAGGCATTAGCAAGACTAGCTAAAGAAGACCCATCATTTAGAGTTTCTTCAGATGAAGAGTCAGGTCAAACAATAATAAAAGGTATGGGAGAATTACATTTGGACATTATTGTTGATAGAATGAAAAGAGAATTTAAAGTGGAAGCAAATATCGGAGCTCCTCAAGTAGCTTATAGAGAAACAATTCTTGGAACTTCTGAAGTTGAGTATATTCACAAAAAACAAAGCGGTGGAGCTGGACAGTTTGCAAAAGTAAGATTGAGTGTTGAACCTTTAGAGGCAGGAAAAGGCAGAGAAATTGAAAATCTTATAAAAGGTGGTGCTATCCCCAAGGAATATATTCCTGGTGTTGAAAAAGGGGTTGAGAGTGTTTCTGATAGCGGAATTTTAGCTGGTTTTCCAATAATTGATTATAAAGTAAAAATTTTAGACGGCTTACATCATGATGTTGACTCTAGTGTACTTGCATTTGAAATAGCTAGCAGATCTTGCTTTAGAGAAGCATGCCAAAAAGCTACATTAAAACTACTTGAACCAATGATGAAGGTAGAAGTAGTAACACCAGAGGAATTTATGGGTGACGTTATTGGAGATTTAAATAGTAGACGCGGTCAAGTAGGTTCAACAGAACCAAGAGGAAATGCTACTGCAATTAATGCAGTTGTACCATTGGCAAATATGTTTGGTTATATAAATAATCTAAGATCATCTACTCAAGGAAGAGCCCAATATACTATGCAGTTTAGTCACTACGACAAGGTCCCGCAAAATGTTCAGGACGAGGTAACAAAAAAATTAGCTTAATTTATGGAAAATCAAAATATTAGAATACATTTAAAAGCGTACGACAACAAAATTCTTGACTTATCAACTGAGGAGATTGTCAATACCGCAAAAAGAACTGGTGCGCAAGTTAAAGGGCCTATTCCTCTTCCAACTAGAATTGAGAGATATACAGTTTTAAGATCCCCGCATATAGATAAAAAAAGTAGAGAGCAATTTGAATCCAGAACACATAAGAGATTAATTGATATTATTGAACCAACACCTCAAACTGTAGAGGCATTAATGAAATTAGATTTAGCCTCCGGAGTAGACATAGAAATAAAGATTTAAATTATGACAATTGGATTAATAGGTACAAAAATTGGAATGACAAGAGAGTTTGTAGAAACAGGTCAGTCAGTTCCTGTCACGGTAATAAAGATCGAAAGAGGCAGAGTTTTGGATGTAATGTCTAAAGAAAAAAACGGTTACAATGCAGTAAAAGTCGGTTTTTTCAAACTAAAAAATTCAAAGCTTTCTAAACAGATGAAAGGTTATTTTGCAAAAAAAAATACGGAACCTAAAAAAATCTTAAAAGAGTTTAGAGTAGAAAAAAACGATCAGTACAAAGAGGGAAATGAATTAGGATTAGAAATTTTTAAAGATAAAAAATTTTTAGATGTAAAATCAAAAACGATAGGAAAAGGTTTTGCTGGTGTAATGAAAAGATGGAACTTTGGCGGATTAAGAGCAAGTCACGGTGTTTCAGTGTCTCATAGATCACATGGTTCAACAGGCCAAAGACAAGATCCTGGAAAAGTTTTTAAAGGAAAAAAAATGGCAGGACACATGGGAGACAAAGTTAGAACTATTTTAAACCTTGAAATTATTAAATCAGATCTGGAAAATAATTTATTATATTTAAAAGGATCAATACCAGGATCAAAGAATTCTACAGTTTTTTTAAGAGAATCCGTAAAAAATATTACTAGAAAAACAATAAAAGAAAAATATGAAGCAAAGAATAAAGCAGTTGCTGCAAAGAAAGGAAAGAAATAAATGAAACTTCCTTTACTTAATATTGATGGATCAAACCAGGATTCTATAGAAATATCTGATAAACTTTTAAAGCAAAAAGTTAACCACAAATTGATAAAATTTGTAATTGATTGGCAATTAAATCATGCAAAACCCAGAGTTGCCAAAACAAAACAAAGAAATGAAATAAAAGGTTCCACAAAAAAAATAATTGCTCAAAAAGGAAGTGGTGGTGCTAGACATGCTAGTAAAAAAGCACCTATTTTTGTTGGTGGTGGAGTAGCGCACGGACCAAAAGGTGCAGCATATAAAATTAAAAAAATTAATAAAAAGGTAAGAAAATTAGCCCTAGCACAAACTCTTTCTAAAAAAAACTCAGATAAACAGCTTTATATTTTAGAAGATGTTAAAAAGGAAATTAAAAAAACTAAAGAGTTTAACAAATTTCTTCAAAAGAATAATTTAAATAGCACACTCATTATTACAGACACAGACTCTCTTAAGAACATAAATAAATCTGCACGAAATATTAAAGATGTGAAGTTAATTAAACATGAAGGAGCAAATATTTATGATTTAATTAGGTATAAAAACGTGATAATGACCTTAACTTCCATCAAAAAACTTCAAGAAAGAATATTAAATGAAAAAAATTAATTATATAGACTCTATTAGACATCCGATTATAACTGAAAAAGCTACTATTTTATCTGAACAAAATAAAACAGTTTTTAAAGTTCATAACAAAGCGAATAAAAAAACTATAAAAAAAAATATTGAGAAATTGTTCAAAGTTAATGTCATTAAAGTAAATATAGTAAATCAAAAATCTAAATTTAAATTAAAACAGGGAAAAAAATCAGTAAAAAGTGGATTTAAAAAGGCAATTGTAACATTAAAAAAAGGTCAAAGTATTGATTTGACTACAGGAATATAATTTATGGCACTAAAAACTTTTAAACCTTACACAAAATCAAATAGGGGGACAGTAGTTATAGATAAAAGTAACTTGTGGAAAGGTGCTCCTTACAAACCTTTGACAAAAGGTCAAAATTTTACTGGTGGTCGAAATAATAATGGGAGAATTACATCTAGACACATAGGAGGTGGCTCAAAACACAAATATCGAATTATTGATTTTTATAGGAAAAAGAAAAATATCCAAGGTATCGTTGAAAGAATAGAGTATGACCCAAACAGAACTGCACACATCGCTTTGATAAACTATGAAGATAAAGATAAGGCTTATATTATTTGCCCTCAGGGCTTGAAAAAAGGTGATAAAATTGAGGCTGGTAAAAAAGTTGAAATAAAAATTGGAAATTCTCTAGAATTAAGCGACATACCTCCTGGGACATCTATTCATAATGTTGAATTAATTCCAGGAAACGGTGCAAAGTTAGCCAGATCTGCTGGTTCATCAGTTACACTATCGGGTTTTGACGGAGACTATGCAATTTTAAAACTTTCATCTGGAGAAATGAGAAAAGTGAGCAGCAGATGTATTGCAACAATAGGAGTTGTATCCAACCCTGATCAAAAAAATATTAAAATTGGTAAAGCCGGTAGAAATAGGTGGCGAGGTAAAAGACCTCAAACGAGAGGTGTAGCTATGAACCCTGTTGACCATCCGCATGGTGGTGGAGAAGGAAAGACATCAGGTGGAAGAAGTCCAGTATCACCGTGGGGTCAGTCAGCTAAAGGACTAAAAACACGAAAACCTAAAAGAAGCGATAAATTTATTATTAGCAGAAGGAAAAAAAGGAATAAATAAATGACAAGATCTATTTGGAAAGGACCATTTGTGCATCCGAGTTTACTCAAAAAAGTTGATAAGTTAAAAGACTCTCCAAACAAAAAACCGATTAAAACATGGTCAAGAAACTCCACAATTATTCCCGATTTTGTTGGACATAGTTTTATGATTCACAACGGTAAATCATTCATTCCAATCACTATATCTGAGGAAATGGTGGGGCATAAATTAGGGGAATTTGCACCTACAAGAACATTTAAAGGACATACACCGGCTGACAAAAAAGCAGCAGCAGCTGCGCCAGAAGCTAAACCTGCAACCGGAGATAAAAAATAATGGAAAAAAATAACTTGTTAGTAAAAGCGGTTAATAAAAACGTGAGAACGAGCCCTAGAAAGTTAGCTTTAGTATGTAATTTCATAAAAGGTAAAAAAGCTGACATAGCATTAAGAGATTTAGAATTTGCTAGAAAAAGGGTTGCCAAAGATGTTAGCAAAACAGTTAAGTCAGCAATATCAAACGCAGAAAATAATTATCAATTTGATATAGATAATTTATTTGTAAAAGAAGCGTACGTTGGAAAATCTTTAGTAATGAAAAGATATAGGCCTAGAGCAAAAGGTAGAGCAAGCCCAATAAAAAAACCTTTTAGTAGGATTACTATTGTTCTTGAAGAAAAAAAAAATAGGAAAGAGGAAAAATAATGGGTCAAAAGATTAATCCAATAGGTTTAAGACTTGGCATCAATCGAGGATGGGATTCTACTTGGTTTGCAAAAAAAAAGGATTTTGGAAGATATTTAATTGAGGATTTTAAGATAAGAAATTACATTAAGAAAAATATATTAAATTCAGGAGTATCTGAAATTGTGATCGAGCGTTCATCTAAAAAGTGCACAGTCTCTATACATACTTCTAGACCTGGTTTTGTAATAGGTAAAAAAGGCGCTGATATAGAAAAAATAAAAAAAAATATTATGAAAATTACATCTAGTGACGTTAATGTTAATATTAAAGAAATTAAAAAACCTGAATTAAATTCTAATTTAGTCGCAGAAAATATAGCTCAACAATTAGTTAAAAGAGTTGCGTATAGAAGAGCAATGAAAAGAGCGATGCAGTCTGCGATGCGATTAAATGCAAAAGGTATTAAAGTGATGCTAAGTGGAAGATTGGCCGGAAATGAGATTGCTAGAACTGAATGGTTAAGAGAGGGCAGTATTCCATCGCATACATTGAGAGCAGATATTGATTATGGCTTTGCTGAAGCATTAACTACTTATGGTATTATTGGAGTAAAAGTTTGGATATACAAAGGTGAGCTTATGGCAAAGGATGTTGACAAAGAAAAAAAAGAGAGAGTAAAGAATGCTACAACCAGTAAGAACTAAATTTAGAAAGGCTTTCAAAGGCAGAATTCACGGCAAAGCTTCAAGAGCTGTGACATTAAACTATGGTCAATTTGGTTTAAAAGCGGTTCAGCCAGAAAGAGTCATAGGAAAACAGATTGAAGCTGCTAGAGTTGCTTTGACTAGATATATGAAAAGAACTGGTAAAGTTTGGACTAGAATTTTTCCAAATATTCCAGTTTCTAAAAAACCAACCGAAGTAAGGATGGGTAAAGGGAAAGGATCTCCAGAATATTATGCGTGTCGTGTAAAACCTGGCAGAATAATATTTGAAATTGATGGCGTTAGTGAAGAAATAGCAAGAGAAGCTCTATACAAAGCTTCAGCAAAACTTCCAATTAAAACAAAGTTTGTTAAAAGGTAAAATGAAAAAAAAAGAAGAAAAAAAATTGACAAAAGATCAAGCTGAAAAGAAGATAATAAGTCTTAAAAAAGACCTTTTCAACATTAGGTTTAAAAAAATAAACAATCAAATTAATAATTCGGCTCAATATAGTGAAATAAAAAAAAATATAGCAAGACTTTATTCTACAATTAAGGAGTCTAAATGACTAAAAAAATTTTAAAAGGCGTGATTACAAGTGCGAAAAACAACAAAACAGTTGTAGTTGAAGTTACTCGTAAATTTAAACATCCTTTTTATGAGAAAGTTATAAAAAGGACAAAAAAATATCATGCTCACGATGAAGCAAATAAATTTAAGGAAGGGGAGAAAGTATCAATTATAGAAAGCAAACCTTTTTCCAAAAAGAAAACTTGGCAGGTGGTAGAATGATACAAATTCAAACAGAATTAATGGTTGCAGACAACACTGGAGCTAAGAGAGTTGAATGTATTAAAGTTCTTGGTGGTTCCAAAAGACGATACGCGTCTGTGGGAGATATTATTGTTATCAGTGTTAAAGATGCAATTCCAAAAGGCAAAGTTAAAAAAGGTGCGGTACATAAAGCTGTAGTTGTACGCACAAGAAAAGAAATTTATAGAGATGACGGTTCGAAGGTACAATTCGACACAAATGCTGTAGTTTTAACTGATGACAAAGGTGAGCCTATTGGAACACGAATATTTGGCCCAGTTACTAGAGAGTTAAGGTCAAGAGGGCATACTAAAATAATTTCACTAGCACCTGAGGTATTATAAATGATGTTTAAAAAAGGAACACAAGTAAAAATAATAACTGGTAAAGACAAAGGAAAGACTGGTGAAATTTTAGAAATTGACAGAAAACAAAATAAAGTAAAAGTGAAGTCTATAAATATGAATAAAATACATATGAAACCAACTAAAGAAAATAAAGGTGGAATTATTACTAAAGAGTCATTTATTCATCAATCAAATGTGAAAAATTTGGATGCTAATAAAAAAGAGAAGAAAGCAGCGGTTAAAAAATGATACCAAGACTTAAAATCACATATGACAAAGAAATAATTACAAAGTTAATGAGTAAATTATCATTAAAAAATAAACATGAGGTTCCAAAAATAGACAGGATTATATTAAATATGGGTTTAGGTGAGGATGCGTCTGATGGAAAAAAAATCAAAGCTTGCGCAGAGGATATGGCTTTAATAACTGGTCAGAAACCAATTATAACAAAATTTAAAAAATCTATTTCAAACTTTAAAACAAGAAAGGGAGCCAATGCTGGAGTTAAAGTCACTTTAAGATCTTATAAAATGTATGAATTCATCGATAGATTAGTTAATGTAGCATTGCCTAGAATTAAAGATTTCAGAGGACTTTCTTCAAAGAGTATTGATAGTTCAAATAATTATTCTTTTGGAATAAAAGAACATATAGTTTTTCCAGAAGTAAATTTTGATAAAGTTGATAAGATTAGAGGTGTAGATATCACTATAGTAACAACTAGCAAAAGTAAAATCGGGACATTAGAACTCCTTAAAGAGTTTAATTTTCCAATAACTGATAAAAAAAACTGAGGATCAAATGGCAAAAAAAAGTGCAATAGAAAAAAATTATAGAAGAATGAAATTAGCTAAGAGGTATGCAAAAAAAAGAGCAGAGCTAAAAAAAATAATTAAGAATAAAAAACTCGAGCTTTCACAAAGATTTGAGGCTCAACTTAAATTAAACAAATTGCCTAAAAATTCAGCAAAAATAAGAATTAGAAACCGATGTGAAGTCTCAGGTAGACCTCATGGCGTTTATAGAAAATTAAGAATATCCAGAATTGCCTTAAGAGATATGGCCTCTTCAGGAAAAATCCCTGGAATAACAAAATCAAGCTGGTAGGAGAAATATGACTTTAACAGATCCAATAGGTGATATGTTTTCAAGAATTAGGAACGGTCAAATGAGATCACTTAATTCTATTGTAATTCCATCATCTAATTTTAGAAAAAATATTTTAGAAATATTAAAAAATGAGGGATATATAAAAGATTTTTTTATTGAAAAAAAAGAGAATAATAAAACAAGTTTAAAAATATCACTCAAGTATTATGAAGGAGACCCGGTAATTAAGGAAATTAAGCGGATTTCAAAACCAGGTAGAAGGGTTTACTCAAGAGCTACAAGTATTCCTAAAGTTATGAACGGTTTAGGTATTGCTATTTTATCAACTCCAAAGGGAGTTATGAGCGACATAGAGGCAAGAAAAAATAACGTCGGCGGAGAAATAATTTGTAAGGTCTTTTAATGTCAAAAATTGGGAAAAAAAATATATTATTACCGAAAGAATCTTCAATTAAAATTGAGGGATCAAATCTGACTATATCCGGTCCCAAAGGAACTAAGAAACTAACTATAAACGAAAAAATTTTTTCTTCAAAACTGAACGAAAGCGAGTTTAAAATTGAACCATTGAATAAAAAAATTGATAAAAAAACTTCTGTGATGTGGGGAACTTACAGAAGTTTAATTAATAATGCAGTCCTTGGAGTATCAAAGGGTCACGAGAAAACTTTAGAATTGTCTGGCGTGGGATTTAGAGCAAACATAAAAGGTGAAGTTTTAAATTTACAAATAGGATTCAGTCATGAAATTAATTTTAAAATACCAAAGGAGATAAAAATCACAGTAGAAAAACAAACAATAATTAAAATAAATGGTGTGGATAAAGAATTAGTCTCAAAAGTCGCTGCGGATATTAAAAATCTTAAGCCTGTAGAGCCATATAAGGCCAAAGGCATTAAAGAGAAAGATCAATTTGTAATTAGAAAAGAGGGAAAAAAGAAATAATGTCAAAAAATCTCATTAAGATAAAAAGAAAGCTTAGAAATAGAAAAAAATTAAAAAGTGTAAACTCAAGTAGATATAGGATATCTGTTAAAAAAACTCTTAATAATTTACATGCTCAAATTATAGATGATAAACTTAATAAAACGCTTGTATCTGCCTCATCTATTGAAAAAGAAATAAAGTCTAAAAATGTAAAGAAAATTGAAAAATCAACTCTAATTGGTGAGATTCTGTCCAAGAGAGCTAAAGAAAAAAAAATTGATAAAGTATATTTTGACAGAGGAGAAAATAAGTATCATGGTCGAGTAAAATTATTTGCTGATACTTTACGAAAAAACGGATTAAAATTTTGATATGGTAGAAAACGTAAAAAAAGAGAGCGATATAAAAGAGAAGCTGGTAGCTATTAATAGAATTACGAAAGTAGTTAAGGGTGGAAGAAGATTTGGATTTGCTGCTTTAGTTGTTGTTGGCAACCAAAAGGGTTCAATTGGTATTGGCCAGGGTAAGTCAAAACAAGTACCTGATGCCATAAAAAAAGCTAGTGAAGTTGCAAAAAGAAATTTAATATTAATACCATTAAAAGAGGGAAGAACTTTGCATCATGATGTGAAAGGAAAAAATGGATCAGGTAAAGTTTTTCTACGCGCAGCTCCAGCTGGAACTGGAATAATAGCGGGTGGAGCAATACGTTCAGTTTGTGAAGTTTTAGGAATACAGGACGTTGTCGCAAAATCACTAGGTTCTTCTAATCCCCATAATGTATTAAAGGCATGCATCAACGGATTGAGATCACAAAATTCTCCTAAAATTTTATCTAATATAAGAGGAAAAAAAATAGCAGAAATAGTTCAAAAGAGAGAGGCAAGATCGTGAATTTAAATAAACTTGCTAAAAATAACAAAAAAAAGATTAGAGTTGGTCGGGGCATTGGATCAGGAAGAGGAAAAACTTCTTCGCGAGGCCATAAAGGTCAGAAATCTCGATCAGGAGTAGCAATAAAAAGTTTTGAAGGTGGCCAGATGCCTTTATACAGAAGGCTTCCTAAAAGAGGTTTCAAAACAATAAATAAAAAGAAAATAGCCGTTCTAAATCTTGCAAAGATACAAAGTATTTTAGAAAAAAACAAGAATAAGATTGAAAAGAACTTAGATCTTAAAATTCTTAAAGATAAAAAATTAGTTAATAAAAAATTTATTAAACTAAAGATTCTTGGATCAGGTGAACTTAAGAAGAATATTGATATAACTGCACACTATGCTTCAAAACAAGCCTTAGAAAAAATTCAAAAAGTAGGTGGAAAAATTAGCATCGTCAAAAGATAAAGAAAAAGAATATGTCTAGTGAAACACTCAATACCACCGGAGCATTCAGTCAAGCAAAAGATTTAAAAAATAGAATTTTTTTTACAATATTAATTTTAGCCATTTATAGATTAGGTACATATGTACCTTTAGCTGGAATTGATCCAGTGGCTTTAAAAGAAATAATGTCTTCAAGCCAAAAAGGCTTACTCGGAATGTTTAATATGTTTTCTGGTGGTGCAGTCACAAGAATGGCTATATTCGCATTAGGAATTATGCCCTACATTTCATCTGCAATTATCGTGCAGTTATTAACTGGAGTATCCGATTATTTTAAAAACTTGAAAGAACAAGGCGAGATTGGCAGAAAAAAAATTACTCAAATAACTAGATATGGAACAGTTTTGATCGCTTGTTTACAAGGGTATGGTGTAGCCATCGGCTTAGAAAATGCCGGGAATTTAGTAATTGAACCAGGATATTCTTTTAGAATAATGACTACGATATCTTTAGTAGCTGGAACAACATTTTTAATGTGGTTAGGTGAGCAAATAACATTGAGAGGAGTCGGAAATGGTATTTCATTAATAATATTTTCTGGAATTGTTGCTGAGATACCTCGGGCTCTAGCATCAACTTTTGAGCTCGGTAGAACAGGGGCTTTATCAGCTTTAATGATAGTGGGTATATTCATTTTAGTTATATTCACAGTTTTATTTATCGTATTTTTTGAGCGAGCAATGAGAAAAATACTCATAAACTACCCAAAAAGACAAGTTGGAAATAAAATGTATGGAGGAGAGTCCTCTCATTTACCACTTAAAATAAATACCGCAGGTGTTATACCAGCAATTTTTGCATCTGCTTTATTGTTGTTACCTGTTACTGTCTCAAACTTTGGATTCGCTGAGTCTGATAATTTTTTAAAAATATCATCAATGTTTACTCAGGGACAACCATTATATATGCTGCTATATGCTTCTGGTATTATTTTTTTCTCTTTCTTTTATACATCAATTGTATTTAATCCAAAAGAGACTGCAGAGAATTTAAGAAAATACGGGGGATATATTCCTGGAATAAGACCAGGGGAAAGAACCGCAGAATATATTGAAACTATTCTAATAAGATTAACCACTGTTGGTTCAATATATTTAACATTTGTTTGTTTAATGCCCGAGTTTTTAATTGCAAAATATCCAATTCCATTTTACTTAGGGGGCACATCAATTTTAATAGTTGTAGTCGTAGCCATGGATACGGTTACCCAAGTTCAAACAAGATTAATGAGTTCTCAATACGAGTCTTTGATCAAAAAAACAAAGTTTGGAAAATAATTGATTAAATGAATTTAGTTATTTTTGGTCCACCAGGTGCCGGTAAAGGAACTCAATCAAAATTTATTGTAAATAAATACAACCTTTATCAATTATCTACTGGAGACCTTTTGCGAGAAGAAATAAATAATAAAACTAAATTAGGATTAGAAATATCTTCAATTATGAATGCTGGTGAGCTAGTTTCGGATAACATAGTTGGTAATTTAATTGAGAAATTTATATCTAATGAAAAATATAAAAATAAAATTATTTTTGATGGATATCCAAGAACTTTAAATCAAGCTGTTAATCTAGATAATTTATTAAATAAATTTGATCAAAAAATTAATCTTGTTTTAAAATTATCTGTGAGTTTAGAAACAGTTAAAAAAAGAATTTTAGAAAGACAAAGCCAAGAAAATAGAAAAGATGACAATGAACAAGTAGCAATTAAAAGATATCAAACGTATGAAAAATCATCAAAACCAGTTCTCGAGTATTATGAGAAATCAAAATTACTGAAAGTTATAAAAGGTGAGGCAACGATAACTGAAATTAATAGTGAAATTAGCGGTATAATTGAAGCTATCAAGGGTTGACTTTGAATAATTTCACAATATAAATACGCAGGATAACAAAACTCATTTAATTATGGCTCGTATAGCAGGAATAAATATTCCACAAAATAAAGTTGTTAGTGTAGCTTTAACATATATTCACGGAATTGGCCTGCATTCATCGAAAAAAATTTGTCAAAAACTTAACATTCCAGCATCAACAAGAGTAAATAATTTATCCGAAGAGCAAGTTTTAAAAATAAGAGAATTTATAGATGCAAATCACAAAGTAGAGGGTGATTTAAGAAGAGAAACTTCAGTAAATATTAAAAGGTTAGTAGATCTCGCATGTTATAGAGGATCAAGACACAAAAAAAAATTGCCGGTTAGAGGACAGAGAACACAATGTAATGCAAGAACAAGAAAAGGTAAGGCCATAGCGATTGCAGGCAAAAAATTAACACCTTTGAAAAAATAAAAATGAATAAAAAAAAAGATAAAGATCAATTAAAAACTGAAGAAAAAAAAATTGAAACAAAAAAAGTTAGTACTTTCAAAAAAAAGAAAAAAGTAAAGAAAAATATAACTTCTGGGATAGCATACGTTTATTCTACTTTTAACAACACGATCGTTTCAATAGCTGATGAAAATGGTAATGTAGTGTCATGGTCTTCAGCAGGAGCTAAAGGATTTAAAGGTTCAAGAAAATCTACACCATACGCTGCTCAAGTCGCGGCCGACGATGCTGGAGCCAAAGCTTACGAACAAGGTCTCAGAACTTTGACAGTGCAAGTAAAAGGTCCTGGCTCTGGAAGAGAGACAGCTTTAAGATCTTTGCAATCAAAGGGTTTTAAAATTCTATCAATAAAGGATACAACACCTATGCCACATAATGGAGCGAGGCCACCTAAAAGAAGGAGAGTATAAATGCAAACAACTTCAAACATCATTGATAAAAATTGGAAATCATTAATTAAACCTGGCAAACTTGATATTACCAGTAACGATGACAAAACAATAGCCAAAGTTATTGCAGAACCACTAGAAAAAGGTTTTGGTCAAACTATAGGAAATTCTCTTAGAAGAATTTTATTGTCATCAATACAAGGTGCTGCAGTAACTTCAATTCAGATAGATGGAGTATTGCATGAGTTTTCATCGATTAAAGGAGTGAGGGAAGATGTTACAGATATAGTTCTTAATGTGAAAAATTTAGCTATAAAATCGTCATCTTCAAATCCAAAAAAACTTATTTTAGATATAAAAGGCCCTAAAGAGGTAAAAGCAAAGGATATAACTTTAGTATCTGAGATCGAAATTTTAAATCCAGAGCAAACTATTTGTAATCTTGATGAAAAAACCCACTTTCATATGGAGTTAATGGTAAGTACAGGTAAAGGATATGTTCAAGCTCCAAAAAATAAATCTGATGATAGTCCACTAGGTTTGATATCAATTGACTCTTTATTTAGTCCAGTAAAAAAAGTTTCTTACTCAGTAGAAAACACAAGAGCAGGAAGTGCTTTGGATTATGACAAATTAGTTATGACAGTTGAAACGAATGGAACAGTTGACGCAGAAGACGCCATTGCTTACTCTGCTAGAATTTTTCAAGATCAATTAGCTATGTTTGTAAATTTTGAAGACCCTCAAGAAATAGTAAAAGAAGTAAAAACTTCAGAGCCAGAATTCAATAGGAATCTACTAAAAAGAGTAGAGGAGCTAGAGTTATCAGTTCGGTCTATGAATTGTTTAAAAAATGATAATATTATTTATATCGGAGATTTAGTACAAAAAACTGAACCAGAAATGTTAAGAACTCCAAATTTTGGAAGAAAGTCATTAAATGAGATCAAAGAAGTTTTAAATACTATGTCTTTATATCTTGGTATGGAGATACCAAACTGGCCACCAGATAATATTGCCGAGTTATCGAAAAAATTAGAGGAAAATAATTACTAATGAGACACGGACTAGGCTACAGAAAACTTAATAAAACTAGCGAACATAGAAAAGCGTTATTTAAAAATATGCTTAATTCTTTAATCAAATATGAACAAATCATAACAACGCTTCCAAAAGCTAAGGAACTTAAACCACAAATTGATAAAGTTATTACAATAGGTAAAAAAAATATTCTTAGTAATAAAAAAAGGCTATTTTCAAAGTTACAAAACAAACAATCAGTCTCCAAAGTCTTTGACGAGCTTTCTAAAAGATATAGCGCTAGGAAAGGTGGTTATTGTAGAGTTTTAAAAGCCGGATTTAGAACTGGAGATGACGCACCAATGGCAGTAATTGAACTTGTCGATAGAAATCCGGAAGCAAAAAAAGTTGATAAACCTAAAAAAATAGAGACTAAGGAAAAATCCCAGGATCAAAAAGATTTAAAATTAACAAAAAAATAGTCTAAGTTTTAAATGCCCAAAACCTTCACAGTCAGCCATGACTTTAATGACTCACGTTTTGACAAGTGGTTTAAACTAAATGTTTTAGATATTCCACAATCACTAATTCAAAAAATTATTAGGCAAAATAAAGTAAAGGTAAACAAAAAAAAAACTAAAACTTCTTATAGAGTTCAGGAAGGAGATACAATAGTTGTTTATGACATCTCAAAAATCAAACCAAAAAAAAATATTTCAATAATTAAATACAAGCCAAATAAACAAGAGGTAGAAGAATACGATGATTATATAATTGAAAATAATGAAAATTTTATAGTTATAAATAAACCAGCGGGAATACCAGTTCAATCAGGAACTAAATCATTTAGAAATATTATAGATGTAATTAAAGATACAAAATATTTTGAAAATTCAAAACCTTTTATCGTTCATAGAATTGATAAAGATACTTCTGGAATTTTAATAGTAGCTAAAAATAGGGAATTTGCTCAATTATTTACCAGTTTATTTAGAATAAGAAAAATCCATAAAAGTTATCTAGCTCTAACATACGGTCAAATTAAAATCTCTAAAACTTTAATTGATGATTTAACAATTTTTGATAAAGGCAAAAAGATTACACAAAAAGCTATTTCACATTTGAAAATAATCAAGTCAAACAAGTTATACTCATACGTCGAACTTAAACCAGTTACCGGAAGGAAACATCAATTAAGAAAACAATTATTAAATTTAGGAAACCCAATAATTGGTGATAAAAAATATTTTATATCTAATAATAAAAATCTCAAAATAAAAAACCTTATGCTACATTCTTATAAAGTAAAATTTATGATTAAAAATATAAGATACAATTTCAAAGCAAATTATAGTGAAAATTTTGGTAAATTTTTAAGTAAAAATTTTTAAATTTTTTCAATATTTTTTGTAAAGATATCTGCTAATTTTTTTTTAAAGTTTCTAGGAATTACTTTTTTTTCTAAATTTATAGATGTAATTTTTCTGTTGTCTAAACCACAAGGAATTATTTTGAGATAGTCTTTTAAATTATTATTGATATTTATTGAGCATCCATGAAATGCTATCCATCTAGAAACTCTTAGACCTATTGCTGCAATTTTTTTATCATTAACCCATATACCAATATTTTTTTTATCCTTTTTAGCATCAATTCTATAGATTTTTAAAAATTCAATAATACTATCCTCAATTACATTAATAAACTTTCTAATATCTTTTTTTCTTTTATTTAAATTAATTGCAAAATAAACTACTGTTTGTCCTGGGTTATGTAATGTTATTTTACCTCCTCGATTTGTTTTAATTAAATTTACTGTTTTATTTAAAATATCTTTATGACTAAAACTTACTCCTGCTGTGTAGGTTTTTGGATGTTCAAGTACCCAAATAAGCTCTTTGTTTTTTCCATTTTTTAGTTCATCAACTCTTTTGTTGAGAAAATTCATTGCTTTTTTGTAGGCAATACGTTGTTGGCTGTACTTAATCTCTATACTCATTTAGTTGAATTTTATCACTTTATAGACTATTAGTCTCAAAAAACTTAATAAGGTATTTATGGCTCTTCTAAAATCAACAGGAAATAAAAAAGTAAATTTAGATTTTAATAAAGAGTTTATAAGCACTTTCAGTGAAAAAATTGAAAGTGGAGATATACAATTTATTAATCAAACTCTTAAAGACTTGCATGAAGCTGATGTAGCAAATTTAATTGAAAATTTAAATCCAGATACGAGAGTAAAACTTATCGAATTAGAGTCATTTAATATAGATCCTGAAATTTTTATAGAGCTAAATGAGTCAATTCAAGGAGAGGTGTTAAAATTACTATCAATCGAGTCAATTATTAAAATCATAAAAAGATTAGAGTCCGATGACGCAATAAAGATTTTAGAAAATATAGAAAAAGAGACAAAAGAAAAAATATTGGAGAAACTTCCTCCAAAAGATAAATTTTTACTTGAAGAAGGCCTAAGTTATCCTGAAGACTCAGCCGCAAGAATAATGCAAAGAGAATTTACTGCAGTTCCTAGTAATTGGTCAGTTGGACAAACTATAGATTATTTGAGAGAAACAAAAGATTTACCAAAAGAATTTTTAGAAATATTTATTGTAAATAATGATTTTAAACCCATAGGTACAGTCCCGTCATCAAGAGTTTTGAGAACTCCAAGAGAATTGAAAATGAACTCTATTATGTCTGAGATGCCAGTTTTAATATCAGCAAATATGGATCAAGAAGAAGTTGGGCATACTTTTGAAAATTATAATCTTGTTTCTGCGGGAGTAGTCAATAAAGATAATAAATTAGTTGGCATGATCACGGCAGATGACGTTGTAACCGTTGTACAAGAGGAGGCCGAGGAAGATGTTTTACGTTTAGCTGGTGTTGGCGATGAAGAAATCACTGACAGTGTGATGATAAAAACAAAAAGAAGGTTCAATTGGTTATTATTAAATTTATTTACTGCCTTATTAGCAACATGGGTAATTAGTTTTTTTGGAGCATCAATAGAACAAATGGTTGCTCTGGCATTTTTAATGCCAATAGTTGCATCAATGGGTGGAAATGCTGGTATGCAAACTTTAGCTGTAACAATAAGAGCGATAGCAACAAAAGAACTATCAAAAAGTAATTTTAATCGTGTTGTTGGTAAAGAGTTTTTAATTGGTATCTTAAATGGAGTAATCTTTGCAATAATCACTGCAGTTATTGTTCAATTTTGGTTTAAAGAAATTAATCTTTCAATTTTAATTGGTATATCAATGATCTTAAATATGATCGTAGCTGGATTATTTGGGATTCTAGTGCCAGTATCACTTAAAAAATTAAATATCGACCCGGCATTAGCTTCTAGTGTATTTGTTACAACAATTACCGATGTGATTGGTTTTTTATCGTTCTTAGGTCTTGGATCTTTTTATTTTTTAAATTAAATATTGTCAATTAGTCTAACTTTGCCAATAAAATAAGCTATAAACAATTTGGTTTTTTTATTTATATTCATTTCTTTAACCATTTTTTTGATATTGTAATTTTCGAGATAATCTATTTTATCAGCACCTAATTTTAATACGTTTTTTTTAAATTTATTTATCATTTTGGAGTCAAATTTATTCTCCTTATTTTTTTTAATATTTTTTAGATAATGGTAGATATTTGAAGCAATTTTTTTTTCTCTAGCCATTAATTTTAAATTTCTTGTCGATAACGCCACGCCGTTTTTTTCTCTAATAGTTTCACATTCAATTACTTTTAATATTATTTTTCTTTTTAAAATATGCTTTTTTATTAAGTACAATTGTTGATAATCTTTTTTACCAAAAAAGATATATTTAGGCTTTACAATCTCAATTAGTCTATTAACAACATCTACAACTCCTTTAAAATGGCCCTTTCTAAAAAAACCGCATAATTTATTTGAAGTTTTATCCAAATAAATTTTTTTTTTGGGCTTAAATCCATAAACCTCTTCGTATGCGGGTATAAATAAATAATTAACTTTTAATTTTTCAAGAATCTTAATGTCTTTATTTAACGTCCTAGGATAATTTCTGTAGTCATCTTTCTTATTAAATTGTTTAGGATTAATAAATATAGACACTAGAATTTTTCGTTTAAATTTCTTTGATTTTTTAATTAAAGATATGTGTCCTTTATGCAATCCCCCCATTGTAGGAATAAAGGATAATCCTTTGTTTTTAAGTATCTCAGTCGATAATTTAATTCTTTCTTTAAATATTTTCATTTCTTTTAACCAGTGATAATAACTATTATAAGAATCATATGATAAAACAAGCCATTATTCCTTTAGCTGGATTAGGCACCCGAATGCTTCCTCTGACAAGTGTAATGCCTAAAGAGCTTATGCCAATCAATGGCAAACCAAATTTAGAATATATTTTGGAAGAATGTGTAGAGGCTGGTATTAAGGAATTTATATTTATAATTTCAGAAGAAAAATCATTAATTAAAAAATATTTTTTCAATGATAAATTTTACAAAAAGATAATTAAAAAAAAGAAAGATAACCGAATTAAAAAAGAATTTTCTAAAATAAAAAAATATCAAAAAATGATAAAATTTGTTTATCAAAACAAACCCAAAGGAACTGGTGATGCTGTATTAAAATGTAAAAAATTAATTAAAGGAGATTATTTTTTAATGTTATTAGCTGATGATTTAATAATAAATAAAAATTGTTCTAAAGAGATGATCAAATTACATAAATTGAAAAAATCTTCAGTTATAGCAACAAAAAAAGTTGAAAAAAAAGCAGTGTCAAGGTGGGGTATATTATCTATAAAAAACAAAAAAAAAAATTATTTTCAAATAAATGATGTTGTTGAAAAACCAAGTATTAAAAATGCACCATCCAACTTTGCAATTATAGGCAGATATATTTTGCCGAAAAAAATATTTTATGAAATTAATAAACTCAAACCAGGTCAAGGAGGAGAAATACACATAACAGATGCTATAAGAAATTTAATTCATAAAAAAAACAAATTTTTTGGCAATATTTTCAAAGGTAGATATTTAGACTGCGGTACTTTAAAGGGTTACATTAATTCTGGAGCTGAAATTTATAAAGGTAAAAAATGAGATTATGTATGATTGGCACAGGGTATGTTGGATTAGTTAGCGGAGTCTGTTTTGCTGATTTAGGAAACCAGGTTGTTTGTGTTGATAAAGATAAAAGCAAAATAGATAAACTTAATTCTGGAACTTCTCCAATCTATGAGCCAGGATTAGATGAATTAATAAAAAAAAATTTTACAGCTAAACGTCTCTTATTCACTTCAAATATTAATAAAGCTATAAGCAATTCGGATATAATCTTTATATGTGTGGGAACGCCTACAAAAAAAGGATCAATTAAAGTTGATTTATCGTTTGTTTATAAATGTACAAAAGAAATATTAAAATATTCTAAAAGAAAAAAAATTATTGTAACAAAGTCCACTGTACCAGTTGGAACAGGTGATGAAATTGAAAAAATTTTAAAAAAAAAGAAAAAACTTTTTACAGTAATTTCGAATCCTGAATTTTTACGAGAAGGTGAAGCAATACGTGATTTTAGATATCCTGATAGAATTGTCATAGGATCTAACGAAAAAAAAGCATTTAACATTATGAGAAAACTTTATGCACCTTTAATTAACAAGGGCTCAAAATTTTTTACTACATCTAGAAGAGGAGCTGAATTAATAAAGTATGCATCAAATGCTTTTCTTGCAACTAAAATTACTTTTATTAATGAACTTGCAAACTTGTGTGAAAAATCTGGTGTAAACATAGAGGATGTATCATTAGGCATGGGTTCTGATAATAGAATAGGTGGTAGGTTTTTGCGCGCTGGTCCTGCGTATGGTGGATCATGTTTTCCAAAAGACACTAAAGGACTAGTATCAGCTGCTGATAGATACAAAATAAATCTTTCAGTTGTTAAATCAGTTATTAAATCTAATCATGAAAGAGTAAATTTACTTACTCAAAGAATTCATACAATTTTAGGTCCAAATATAAAAAATAAAAAAATTTCTTTCCTGGGTGTTACATTTAAACCAAATACGGATGATATGAGGGATTCTTCTAGCCTTAAAATGATTCCTTATCTATGTAAAAAAGGAGCAAAAGTAAATTACTACGACCCCTCTGGAGAAAAGAATGAATTTAGAAATATTAAAAATTGCAATTATAAAAACAGTATAAAGTCTAATTGTAACGACGCAGATTTAGTGGTTTTACTCACTGAGTGGGATGAATTTAAATCGTTAGATTTTAAAAAAATCGTTAATAACAGTAAATTTAAAGTTTACGACTTAAGAAATCTTTATTCCGCAGAAGAAATGAAAAAAAATAAGATTAATTATCACTCTGTTGGAAGGCCGAACATTAATTAAGCTCAAATATAGCATCGACTTCTACCGCAACTCCTAAAGGCAAGCTATTTACACTTACTGCAGCGCGTGTATGTTCACCCTTTTTTCCAAAAATTTTAGCTATTATATCTGAGGCACCATTTATTATTTTGGGCTGATCTTTAAAATCATCTGTAGAATTAACATAACCAGTTAATTTGACACAAGATTTAACTTTATCCAAATCTCCACCGCAAGCATTTTTAGCAAGTGCAACAATACTTAAACCACACCTTTCGGCAGCTCTATAACCTTTATCTAAATCTAAATCTTTTCCAATCTTACCTGTTATAAGTTTTGCATTTTCATCGATAGATATTTGACCAGAAACATATAATAGTTTTCCAACAATCTTAGTCGCAACATAAGCTCCCACTGGAGCTTTTGGCTCAGGTAATTTTATATTTAAGCTTTTTATTTTGTTTTCAAT
>Ga0066364_10000011_pt1 | contig 25291 bp, 43 predicted proteins | sample Knorr_S7_td_Surf_FD_70970 | JGI IMG/M metagenome (GOLD analysis project Ga0066364, IMG submission 70970) | Marine microbial communities from Southern Atlantic Ocean transect - Knorr_S7_td_SurfaceA_ad_6m_LV_A | ecosystem: Environmental > Aquatic > Marine > Oceanic | place: Southern Atlantic...
ATGATGTACGTAATCATCATTATGTTCTACTGTTAAAAACTCTCCGTTATCAATTACTGGGAGATCATCTTTATATATGTATACATTTGATCCACCTTCTGCTGGTAATATAGGCACCATAACACTACAGTTCCTAGCAAAATCTTTATGTGGAGGAAGATTAAACCCTGGTTCATATATCCACATAACAGGAGTATTTCGTACTCCATCTATATGAGTTATATATTCCATTTGTTCAGTTAATCGATCAACCTCTGGATTCTTGTATCTTTCTAATCTTCGAATAACTTTATGATCTTCACCACTATGAGCATGCTTTCCTGTAGGCAAACAGTCTTTACATATACATCTAAAGTAAGGACTTTTTGCTCGCTCGCCTGTAGGATCTTCAACATGCATCTCAATATAAGGACGTTCTCTATGTTGGATTTCATAATAAAAATCTTCTAGAGCTTGACGGTCATACTCGATATGTTTTAACTCATGTATATAACTGCTTAAATCTTTCAATATTTATCCTCCAAACAGATTGCATGCATAATTTGTATTCCATATCTTTCACGTGTTCTATAATACTGTTCTTCATTTTTGATTCTATAAGTAGCGCTCTGTGATACCGAGTAATATTAGCATAATTATTATTTTCAATATTAGAAGTTACGACTAAATCCTTTTCAGGTAGTAACTTTATAAACCTATTTATATAACTTTTACCTCTTGGACTCGTTCCTCTGTGCAAAGTTTTATTGTTTCCTTCAGGAAGTGTTGCAGATCTATAGAAAACTCTCCATGCATTATCACTAACTTCAGGTATTGTGTGATAGCCAGCAATTGAAATTAACTTATTATCCTTTATTATACCACACCAGCCACCACCTTGTACAATAGTTTTTTCAAAGTGCATAGCTTCAGGCGTAGCATTATTGACCCAGTCTAGATCATTACATTTTTTACAAAACTCTTCAACAAGATCGAGATGATCTAGAGTTATGTCAACCACCTCCAAGTAATTCAATTCCCATAGCTCCACTAAAGTTAGGACAAGAACTCGCCATTAGAGCAAACAAAGGATCGTTCTCGTTCTTTTCATGTATGTGATCATTTTCTTTTGTGTATTTATCTTGTATCTCAAAAGCCGGTCCTTCTAAAGCTTGTTTACAATCTACTGTTTCATACGTACCATTTATTTTTTGCATGAAATGAACCAGCTCATGCATCAGTACTGATTCACGAAAACCTTCCCAATGCATATGTTCTGTAGGTTTATTTGCTATGAAGATCTCATTAGTATCATCATTGTAATATCCAGCAATATGACACGGGTCTGGTGGTTCTCCTACAAATAAAACTTTACACATTTGCTTAGATGTGGCAGTATGTACTGTAGGGAGAGGAGAACCATCATATTTGTAGTCACTATTCTCTTCTATAAAATCTATCATTTCCAACATTAACTTTTGTTGCTGCGTATCAACACTTCCCATAAGACCAACAAAGGCAAGTGATATAAAGGTAACAAGTACTAGTAGTCGTATCATTCTGACAATAAAGCCTCCAATGTTTTGAGCACGTCTTGACTTGTATCCTTTAAAGGATACTCAGTTAAGATAGCTTGTTTAATCGTATTACGTGTAAAATCTAAATCAAATCGAGTTCCTGTATCTGGATTCATTCCAGTGTTTACTAAGAACACATTACATTCATGTTTCTCTATTTTATCCATTAGTAGATTACTATATTCTTTTACAACTCTCGGCATGAAAGGTGATCCATAACACGGACTAAAAACTTTTTTAATCTCATTTGAACCAGCTTCGGTACCGGGCATTTGAGATGTATATCCTGTTTCAAAAAATCTTTCTACTGTCTTTCCACTAATTCTACTTATAGCAGGAAATAATCCTTCGGCATCCATTGTAAGAAAGAATATGTTGTTAGCGTGTTTAAAGTTACCTCTTTTATGATATGCATTTTCTATACAACTAATAGGATAACTAAGCCTAGCATTATTTGCATCTGGATTTTCTTCAACCAAAGTATCTCTACGTCTTGCTTCTTCAACTGCATTAAAAATAGTAGGATGAGTTTCTGGAGTAAGTCCTTCGCTCTTAGCGTAGCAACCGGTTTCGATCATTCGTATTCCCATATTAGTCCACGCAACTTCATCATCACTAATTAGTTTGTATTCAGGATCACTACTCAGAGTAGTCTTACCTGTTCCACTCAAACCAAACATAAGATTTGTAGTTCTTCTGTAAGTAAAAGCACCACAGTGCATAGGTAGAATATCATACTTAGGTAGTTCAAAACTTACGATTCCAAAAACGCCCTTCTTAATCTCACCTAAAAAAGTAGTACCTGCGATGAGCATCAGTTTTCTATCTAAGTGAATATAGATCTTAGGGTCCATATCAATCGAAGTGTTATGATATATTGTCCAATCACCTTCTTGATCTTCAGCAGTTATTTTAAACATGTTCCACACAAATTGTTTGTGACGGTCATCATTTGTATGAATTGTAAAATTCGTTCCGACAGTTTCAAAGTTTAAGGGTTCTAAATAGTTATCTTGTCTTAATAGTATGTGATAAAAATTTTGAAAATCTTCTTCGGATCCTACTTTATTAAACTTTGGTCTAGATATATCTAGATCTCTCGTTTGTGTACCGAAAAAATATTTATTTTCTGGACTACGTCCAGTAGGTGAGGTGGTAATGTTAATGTTAGGCATTTATTCTTCCAAGTCTTCTCTCAGTTTTTGTTTCTCTAAACTTAACTTATCTTTGAGACTCATAAGATAAGCAGCGCCAGCAAGGACAGCAATTGCTACAGCTTCAGCAATAAGTGTGAGGGGTTCATTATCTTTACTATGTAAAACTATTAATCTACATAAAGCAGTCATGGCAATTATGATTGGTAGTGTAACAGGAATCCTATTGCTGAAATAGAATGCACCAACCATTCCAATTATCTCTGCGTATATGAATAAAAGAAATATACCTCCTAGTGTAATCTTCAGAGCAATGATCATATCATAAATGTCCATTCCAGCTGCAACCATCGTAAGAGTACCGATTGTTGCCAGTAAAAGTTTTTCACTATACACTGTTGTCCAATGCAATCTTTTATTTAATTTTCCAGGGTCGAGGTCAAACATCATTCATATACCATACTAAATTGTTACTGTTATCTTTATATATTATACCACAATATGATCAGTTTGTAAACACTTTTATTATAAATATCATTAGTGGAAGGGTCCACTTGAGATTTACCATTTTATCGATTTGAAACATATCATCACTTAACAAGGAAGGCGGTTAGAGGAGTTATAACATGGTAGATCCGATTACGGCGGTCGCCACCGCTACGGCAGCTTTCAACGCGATCAAAAAAGGATTCGAGTTTGGAAGAGACGTAGAAAGTATGTCAGCAGATTTAGGCAGATGGATGGGTGCTGTTTCTGACATCAAGAAAGCTGAAGAGTATAATAAAAAACCACCATTATTCAAAAAATTATTTGCTTCTGGTTCAGTAGAGGAAGAAGCTATGCAGGTATTTATGGCAAAGAAAAAAGCTGAAGACATGCGTGAACAATTAAAACAAATCATTTCTTTTACAAGAGGTCCAAGTGCTTGGCAAGAGTTACTAAAAACTGAAGCAGACATTCGGAAAAAAAGACAAAAGATGATATATGATCAAGAAGAATACAGACGAAAAGTTATAGAAATATGTGCAATAGTTGTCGGATGTTTGGCAGTCTTAGGTTTAATAGGTTTCTTTGCTTGGTTAGTAGGATATGATAGAGGGTACTGGGGTGGTTGGTGAAAATTTTCATTCTAGTCATTACGTTGTTGCTCATTGCTCCGACAGCGCTTACTGCTGAACAGTCACAGCCAGACAGCATATTCGGAAACTGTTTTACATGTTTTTTAAAGAAGCCTACTGATTGGACTATTGAGCAGTTAAAGAGATTAGGTAAGCGTGAAGATCCAAAGTATATAACGTGTAGAAGATATAAGGTTGTGCCGACTAAATCTGGAGATCAGGTCTGTCTATATAAAGGTGCTAATGATACGTATAGTCTTGTAGTAGAAGGGTATTGTCCTTCTCAGTATCAGTGTAAGTATGATCCTTATGGAGAGGAACCAAGTATTGATAGTGTTGTAGATTCATTAAATGATTCTTTCAAGAAGAAATAAGAAGCTGTTCAATTGGAAACGAAAGTGCATTTCGAGCATGCCATATAGCTTCATTTGTTGGCCACCATCTCCAACTGTCAAAGTCAATACACACTATTCTTCCATCTTCTCTCATCATATAGTTTCCTAAGTTTCGCATGTCTTTACCTATAAACATTGTATTAGGATAAGATGGATTTTCAAGCTTAGACATTTTATGTATTAGTGTTGATACTTGACTTATCAACTTAAAGGTTGTATCTCTTCTTGTAGGTGCATCACATTTCAGTAAGTATTGAAATAGATCATCGCCATGTATGTATTCCATTTCATATACGTACTCATCATATATACTTATCTTTGGAATGAGAGAATGTTTTAAAGTTGTTATCGTATAGATGTTAGCAATACAGCTTTGCTCTCTATCTACGTCTTTCTCTCTTATTTTCTTTACATATGTTTTAGGAAGTTTCATAGTCTTTTCACATAAACTTCTTTCTTAAAAGAAGGGAACTTCCACTTCTCATTATCAGGACCTGTTCTATAATCTCTGTCGGCAATATCTTTATTATAAACTTCCTCGTGTTCTTTTCTATCTTTATCTGGATGAGGATAGCCTATTCCTAAGAGACAGTTACACTGGCTGTTTTCTATGTATGGTGCAACTTTGCTCTCATCAAAAGCAGAACACATTCCAGTTCTATATCCTAGTGATGTGGCAGCCATCATTAGTTGTCCTAATAAGATACCTTGACCCATATGTATAATTCTTGATTTTTCTTTCCATACATTAGGTTTAATTGACTCTTCACCTCTTTCATCTACTATTCTATGAATGAGAGTTCTAGACTTACTCTGATCCCAATCATCGCATATTGCTATAAGTAAATTTGCTAATACCTGAGAGTTCTTAACGTTATATTCATACTGTGTAACTCCATTACTGTCAGTCAAGTCTGTACCGTCATGAACAGCAAAATGATTAGTTTCATCATAAATCATTCTAACTACTTCTTGATTCTCAATCATATAAACTTTATAATGAGTTTCATTTTGTTTTGTAGGAGCGAGTCTAATAATTTCTTCAAACAGATCTATGTGTTCTCTCGGTAGAGTTTTAGATCTGTCCCAATTTCTTTGTGCTGGATTTGTTGCTGCGACTGCAGACTTTATATCGTCAAGGAGCATATCCTATCTTCTCCATATCAAAGTTAACACTAATGCCGCAACCGCATGAGCTCTTAGCGTTAGGGTTTTTTATTTCGAAGTTACTACCTACAATACTCTTGACATAATCTAGTTCGGTTCCAAATAAAAACATAAGGCTAGTGCCACCTATTACAAATGCGCACTTGCCTTCTGTTGTTTTTATGACTTCATCATCTTTTTGAAGATCCTCAGGAGTCTTGACAAAGTCCCAATCGTACTCAAAACCAGCGCATCCGCCACCTTTTAGATTTAAGCTAACTCCGTAAACTTCGTTCTCTTCACAGAGTTTATCTATTTGTGCTTCAGCTGCTGGTGTTAGAGTACATACACTCATAGTTGTTCAAGTATCTCCTTAAACTTCTTTTTACTCTTTCCTCTAATCTTTATTTTCTTAATAGCGTCAAGATTTGAGTAATCTGCACCAACAACAACTGCGGCAATCATACCCATTGTTGCGTGTGGAGTACATTGATACATATACACACCAGGAGTGTCAAATGTTATTGAAACTTCTTTGTTATTTTTTGACTTTTTTGGAAGTTCCCAACCTTCAGGTCCTGCAATAAAATGTACATTGTGTCCTTTAGATGACGGAACCCAAGTGATAGTGTCTCCTACATTAATACGAACTACATCTTCACTGTATACCATCTTTTCTTTGTCACGCTTGTTTAACATTTCAATCGTAATGTCTTCAGCTTGTGCAGCTGACCAAAGAATGGTAGCAAAAAAGCTAAGTACCATAACTAGTAGTATTGGATTTTTCGGTGCTTTCATATTTTTTCTCCATTAAAATAAGTATTAATCATTTCTAGTCTATCATGTGCCATGGCCATCTTATCAAGTTCAGCCATAACTGCTTCTACAATATCTGAATGTTCGCCTATGCCGGCTGGCATAGTTTGATATACTGCAATATTTGCTTTGTGTACTTCTAGCTCGCCTTCAGCTTGTTTCTTTGCGGCTAGAATAATCTGTTCGCCTGGTTTCATTTAACTATTTCTCCTATTATTGATATAGTGATTTCGATCATCCAGATGGCTGTAATTAACTCAATCATATTGAGCGTTCCATCTACCGTCATCCGTGTAGTACGGATTATTAAAGTTTGGGTCGTCTACGCCTTCAACACCAGTAACTTCGTCTACATAGTGTTTAAGCATATTTTCTACACCTAGTTTTAGTGTAATAGAGCTAGCTGCACAACCACTGCAACTACCCGATAATTGTACAAGAACACTACCCGTTTCCATATCAAAATCCTCAAGGCGAATGAATCCGCCGTGACTCGCCACAGCAGGCTGTACAGAGGTTTCGATAATTTCTCTAATATGTTCTAGTATTTCTTCTTTGCTTCTCATATTTCTATTTATACTGGAATACGTAAGATGGGAGGCTAACCGTGGCCTCCCGCGGATGTATTGAGGCATCACCCTTTGTGTTGAGCGAAATTGCTCTTAATGTGTGAAGAGAGGACTGTGGGTTCACCTCTAACTAGCTCGAACAAGATACCATTCTCATAACCGCTAGAACTTACTTCCGCTCGGGAGAGCGATGTGATTCTTACCCGCTAGGGCTCAAACCTGGGTACCACCCCTAAGCAATCAAGTTACGCATCTTGGTAATACGCGTTTCCTTGCACTTCACTATCCGACCCGTCGGTCAAATCTCGTGGAGGGATTCTGTTTCCAAGCTCCCTCCTAGCTCAGTAAGATTAGGCTGCTAGAGCGTAATCCACAGGTGCAAAATTATCGTTTGCATTTAGTTTTGTTGATCTATGCGCGATCACCCGTCAAACTCCACTTCGATTCCATACCTGTCGATCCTAACTCTCCCCCCAAGAATACTTGACTTGATGGGCCGCATCAACTAAACCGTAAAACGTCTTACCGTTTCTGTCACCTGACTGCTAACCACCTTACTAAGCGGTGGTGCCCGGGCGGTGCTACGAAGGCCTATTAACCGGACCAAGTATTCTTGGTGGAGGAGTCGGGAATTGCACCCGAGTCCAGTATATCTTCACGTTGCTTCAACGTTTGAAATTATATTTATATTATACCATATTTCTACGTGTTTGTAAACCCCTTTTTTTTATTTTTTTACGCTGCTTCCCACTGTTCGTAAGTTACAATTTTTTCTAGTTTCTTAACTAGATCTTTACCGTACTTAGTAAAGAGAATACCTCTATTCCAGACAAAATGCTCAACATCTTGAATATGATGAAATGTCTCAGTTTGAGTCATCCAACGAAGAGCAGTTTCTTCATCACCAGCACCAATATTAATTATATCTTTAACCTCAGACTTGAAGGCTTTTAGCTTTCTTTCTTCAGCAGCCTTTTCCTCAGCCTGTGCTTCAGTAACAGCTTCAGAAATATAGTCGGCTTCTTTTCTAAGTTCTTCCATTGACATGGATTTAAAGTCATAGTGATGACCTTTACTACCGAAGGCATCTTTATGTCCTTCGTAGATATAAGTTTCTAGATCTCTACGCTCTAGAGCTTGAACAGTGATGATACCTTCATCAATCCAGTACTGTGGATCTTCTGGCATAGTACCAGCCCAACGATTCTTTGGATCTTCGTTGACCCAAGCAATCGTCTTAGCGTTCTGCGCCTTAACGTGTTCTAAAAGTTCATTAAATCTTTTCATCATTCCCATTACAAAAAATCTCCCTTAGTTAATTGTCCAACCTAGATTGTAAACAAAGTTTGAATCAGTATCTTCAAAGATAGCCATTACAGCAGCTTCTCTTGGAGCAGTGTCCATATACTCAAGCTTTTGTCTAGCTTCATCGATCTGTTTAGCTTTAATTAACTCCATAACTTTTTTATAGTCAGCAGCATCTTCAGTGTACATATCGACCATATCGTTTTCGATAGCAAATTTTGACTTAGCTTCAGCTTTAGTTTCAGAGATTAATTTAAGTAGATTTTTCATTTTCATTCCTTCGTTTTTTTACCTTATATAAACAATATACCACAACTCTCAGGGATTGTAAACAAAAAAGTGCGCCGAAACGCACTTTTTTTTCTTTTTATTAGTATTCTGTTACATTTTTGTCACAGTTTAGTCTGGTAAGAAAGCGTCAATACCTTCAACATATTGATTCATTCCTAGTAGATCTCCAACACCTTTTCCTGGAAATATATCTAGTTTACCTTCTAGAATGTCCTTTTCAACTGCCATAGCAATTTCTTTGACATCATCTGGCATATTAGTATAAGGTGCCATTTCTACCATTCCAGTATCCATACCTCCCCATGTGTCAGACTTTTCCCAAGTACCATCAAGAACAGCTTTTACTCTCTCAACATAGTAAGGTCCCCATATATCTAGAATAGCAGTTAATTGAGTATCAGGTGCAAAGTTAATCATATCAGACGCTTGTCCAAATGCTTTCACTCCGTTCTGTTGTGCAACTTGTAGTGCAGCAGGAGAATCTGTGTGTTGTGTAATAATATCAGCGCCTTGTTGAATTAGTGCTTTAGCAGCATCTGATTCCAAACTTGGATCATACCAAGTATTAACCCAAACAACATCAATGTCAAAGTCAGGATTTACTGTAGTTGCACCTAGATAAAAAGCGTTGATACCACGTACAACTTCAGGTATTGGAAAGGAAGCAATATAACCGGCTTTTCCTTTTTCACTCATATGACCAGCAATAACTCCTTGGATATATCTTCCTTCATAAAATTTAGAAGAATACACTGACATATTTTCAGCTGTTTTATATCCAGTCGCGTGTTCAAACTTTACATCTGGAAATTTTTCTGCTACTTTTAGCATTTGTTCCATATATCCAAATGATGTTGCAAAAATCATATCGACTCCTTGCATTGCCATCTGAGTCATGACGCGTTCTGCATCCGGACCATACTTTACACTTTCAACAAACATGGTTTCAACTTTATCGCCAAACTCTTCTTCAATAGCTTGACGTCCTTTATCGTGCATATAAGTCCAACCATGGTCTCCGGTTGGTCCTACATATACGAATCCTACTTTCAGTGGATCTGCAATTGCAGCAGAAAACACGAAAGACAATGGTAGTAATGCTACTACCAAAGCATTGAGTAATACTCTCATAGATTTCCTTTCGAGGGTGATGAGGCGGGATCGTAAGGGAATACTCCGCCAGGGGTTAAATTATTATATATACTAGTTTTTCTTCGCGTTCAAAAGTTTTTGATAATAAATTTTATATTTTTTCATTATCCTTTTATTTCTTTCAAGTTGCTTGAAGAAATTAGATATACCTGTGAACTTAAAGATCTTCTGAGTCATTTTCTTTATCGTGCACATGAAGTTGAATTACAGCATAATGTAAAATCTTCATAAGATCACGACGAGCATCTGAAGCAGATCCTTTCTTTCCGTATCTTTGTGCATACTTTAGTATGTTTCCAATACAGAAACCAGTTCCATGGCCACCGTCGATTATAAATTCGGTGGCCTGAAATTTCTCTTTTGAGTAATGACTATTATAAGTCTTATCAATATGACGCTTAAGTTCTTCTAGAGTTTGATCCTCATTGAACTTATAATCTATAGCATAGTCACTATTAATATCTGGTTGTAGTGCATCTTCTGGATAAGGTATCTCCGGTGCACCTTGCTCTACTAGATTATTCACTATCTTTTCATAGTGACCATTAAACGGAGACTTAAAAGCCGATTGATCATGTCTTGGATCTTGAGCTTGCTTTTTCAAGATCTCGTTTTTCACTTCTTCAAAAGCCATTACTTACCTTTCATTCTATAAAATATATGAGATCCTACTCTTGCGACTCTGTCCATTGTAGGAGCCCAGTTTGGTTTAACGTAGTTTGCATGATAATGAGTTGAACCTTCAGTTATTCCTACATAACGACCGTGGATCCAAAAATCTCTTGCATACTTCCTTGATTTTTCCCAAGCTGTCTTGTTTTTTGGTTCATCTGATCTCCCATCACACCACCAACTAAACTGACACTGGTGAAGCTTAGGATTACCGTTTGGACCTAATCTAGCTTGTTTTATTACATCACAGACGTTGTTTGGAAAGTGTCTGTGATTTACTCTATTTAAAACTACATCGGATACTGACATTGCATCTGCAAGAGACGATGCTCTTGTTTCCCAATATATATTCATCGCTATACATTGAATAGCACGATTTTCTTCTTGAAAGTCATGTTGTGCTTTTGCCGTATATCCTATTCCTGAAAACAGTGCCAAATTTAATGCCACTGTAATCGCTGCTGTTATTTTTTTCATGTCTTCTGCCTCATTATTGTTATAGACTAATATACCAATAAATCACGCTAAAGTAAACTAAAAAATTCATTCATTCCTTATTTTAGTTATATACTGTAATATATTTATCACAGTTAGTTTTTGTAAGTCTTTCCCATCTCTATCATACGTTCCTCATACTCTTTAGCAACTTCTGGATCATATTTACTTCCAGTTCCATCAGCACCAAAGTCAAATATTGCAAGTGCTATTAAAATTACTACAATCCAGATACCACCAACTTTACATAGTCTTAAGAACTTTGTGTAAGCTTCTTCTGCTTGCACCTGCGCCTCTTCTCTTACTGTCATTTAATATCCTCTAACTTCTTAATTCCTAACGCCCAGTTTTCTGCAGCATCTTCAACGTACCTAATAGATTTATTAGGAAACTCTTCTTTAAAGAAGAACTTATCATTCTCATCGTAATATTTTATATAAGCCATCTCTTCTTTAAAGTCCATGAAAACAATGGCTTTACCTTTATCATTGTCTGCATAGTGAGTTGTGATTTCTCGTCCCATATCTGTATCTCCTAATACTGGAAAGATATCTGAAATTATACGGCCGCATGCTCTGGCCAATTCCATGTGTTCCTTTTGTGTTCCATTTCCAGATCTTAGTTCAATGTAATGTACCCAAGACCTGAGTGTTCCATTAACGTATAATCTTGACTTGGTGTTTCCTTCAGGAAGTATACATCTAGCTTGTTCTTTTGCGATTCCTTTATCTATTGCTTCTTTATAAATTTCCTTTACATGATCTATAATAAATTTCTGCTTTGCGTCCCACCAGACTTTCAATGATGAGTCATCAGTTTCAATGCTGTTTTGCCTGTTTGACTCATCCTGTAGCCTAGCTTCTCTCACCACAAAACTATCCCCAAGATCAGCAACGCTAGAATAGCGCTGAGAAAACTCTTGAAAGCTAAACGATCTGTGTCGAAGAAGTTGTCTAGCGATGTCTCTTGTTGTTTCGATCTCGAGTGTTGCTGAGGCCATTTCGAGAGGTGACCAGTGCTTGTTCTTGATGAGGTATTTGATAAGCTTTTCACTCGTCTTTTTGTTATTTTGGTTTGATGGATTGGAGACACGGGCACAGAAGGCCACGAAATCTTTGGCGGAATTGATGTCATCTATAAAATCTCCTTCTGGTTTTGTATATCCAACTATTCTAACTTTCACTATTCGTGTTCCCCACCCGGATCATTATCATCTAGTTTAATCTTTTTGCCGTCCATGTACATATTCTGTCTGGCTCTTGGATAACTATGATAACCTGCTTTCAAAAAGAAACCTGGCTTTCGTTTTGCTGTTTCAAAGGTTGCGACTGTAATAACAATAGCACCTATAAGAACTACATGTGCTGCAGCACTAAAACCAAATATCCACCAACTACCAACAAGTTGAGCAAAAGTTAAGCACCACATCCAAGCTAGCACTTGCATGACCATGTGTTGTACTTGTAAGTTAGGAATATTTCTTAGAGGATTATGCTCTAAATTCATAACGCTGTTCCAGCTATCGTAAATCCATTCTCTCATTAGTGTAACGTCTCCTTTTCTGGTTTTTTGTTGAAATCTTTTATTTGATCTGTCATATTCATTATAGTTTCTACCATCTTTTCAAAGTCTTCTTTGTTTAATCGGCTTTTGTAGAGACTTAAACCAAGAGTAGTGAGTACACCAGCAACCATCAAAGGATGTACGCCTTCATTGGATTCTAGTAAGAATTCGCATGCACCCATTAGAATATCGTAACACTCTTGAAAGTCTCTATCTTCAAACTCTTCAAACATTTTCTTGTGTTTTCTTTTTTAGATTATCAGCAACTTCTGTTGCTCTTTCGGTTAATACACTTATTGCAGTATGAATGTGTCCAGTGTCATGAGGCTGTAATCTTTCCTTCAAAATCTGAATCTCAGACTGTAATATCAATAATCTATCTACACAATTAATTTTCATTTTTTCTCCAGTTCTATTATTCTTTTTTCAAGTTGATTAATTTTATCAGCCATTCTTTGCATTTCATGACGCATTGAATCATCAGTTGAAGATATAAAACCATCACGTTTTCTAGATGTAAAATCTAATCTAAGTCCAGCGTCTGGATCTGTAGCCTTATCATAGGTCATTTTTTTTCTCCATTTTCCAAAAACCTGATCCTGATTCAAAACTATCATGGTCAAAACTATATTTATTCTTTTTTATGAACTCATCTATAGCTTTTTTACAACCTTCATGAGCAGGATGATAATCATCACCACATAAGTATTTAGTACCGTTTAAGTATTTAAGTTCATTCTTTACATTTTGATAACTATGTGCTCCGTCTAAATAAGCCATATCCCATTCACTATCTTTTTTAAGTAGGTTTACACTCTGCATCTGATGTGTTTTCTTATGAATAGAAAAATATCTAGGATGTTGAGAAGCACAGTAATCATACACTGTTCTATGATCCTTTTCCATATATAAGTTCATAGCATATACAATTGCAGGATTCTTACTGTTTTTCACCATCACACCATTATAGTGAACTTGCTTCTGATCACCATTCATTCCAAACGTATCACATACGTGTAGTTTACACCCTTTTGGCAAAGAATCCATTAGTGCCCAAGAACTGAGACCCCATGCGCATCCTATCTCCAACACCTTAGAGTTTTCAGGAATAGATGAGGCAAAATCCATGAGACTACTAAGGTGTTTTTGATTATTAAAACCAGGAATGTCCTGATTTCTTTTTGGAGGATGAGGTATTATCACAACTTGAAACCTTCAAATTTAAGTTCTTGTCCGGTAGGTGTTTTATCGAAAGTAGGAGTATCGTCACCGTCTGTATCGATAAGAGTTTGTTCAGCTTGATCAACATCAAACAATCTCATTTTAGATCTATCTACACCAATTACAAATCTTTTCTTATATGTAGGATCATTGTATCTATTCTTTAATTGTTTTACTGCGAGTTGACCCATTTTTTCAAGTTCTTCAGTAGATATAATAGCAAACATTAAGTCGGCGGTAGCGGGTAGTCCAAAAGACTCGGACGTATCTTCCAACCCAATATCCGTGTTAGAATAACCCGAACGAGTCGTTTGCGTTGCAGAGACGATCGGTACGTCAAACTCGACCGCAAGACCACGTATCTCTTCAGCAATTGCTTTAATGTAGGAGTATGAATTGATTGCACCGCCCATTCCTTTCATTCTTGATGAAGCACATATGTTTAAATAATCTATAAAGATCATTTCCGGTTCAAATGTCTTCTTAAGTTTTAGCTCGTTTAGTAGAGCTCTAAAGTGTGATGTGTTTGCTTGACCAGTAGGATATTCTTTGATGATAAGCTTACCACTAGTTCTTGTAGATAATTTATACACCCTATCTGAAAACATATCCTTGCTTAGATTTTTTAGTTGGTCAATAGGTACATCAAGTAGATTAGCATCAATACGTTCGGCAATTCTTTCTTCTGCCATTTCCATTGTAATATAAAGAACGTTACGTCCTTGACTCATAGCTGACGCTGCACAATGGCACATGAATAATGATTTACCGACGCCGGTACCGGCGAGACATATGTTTAAAGTTTTGTTTGGTAAACCACCTTTTGTAATTTTATTGAAGTATTCAAGATCGAAAGGAATTCTTTCTTCATCACGATGATAGAACTCATATCGCTCGTTTGCATTCTCAATATAGTCATGTCCTACATTTGTATCAAACGATACACCTAAAGCTTTTGTTAAAATCTCTGGTAACGCATTCTTTGTAAGTGTATTGTGCTTTCCATCAATAATTTGTATAGACTCCATAACCGCATTATATAGAGCTCTATCTTGACACCACTTTTCTGTATTTTCATACAGCCAAGTTTCATTAACATCTTCTTTTTCAAAAAGATTCGGAATGATTTCCACAGCATGTCTATACTGTTCTTCATTGTACGAGTCTGAATTATCAATCTCGATCTTGAATGCTTCTGCATTTGGAAGTTTATTGTATTTTCCAACAAACTTCCCTGCCTCTCTAAAAAGTAACTTGTATATTCCTTCAAAATAATCCGGTTTGACAAAGGGTAAAACCTTTCTCATATATGTTTCATTACTTAATATATTTTTTAAAACAACTTGTTCTATATTAGTGTTCAATCGCTTGTCCTTCTGAGCTTTCAATTATTGCTACTAAAACATCTCCAACATGAGCCTGTAGTCCTGCATTATCTGATGTTAAATCTGGATCTGGTGATTCATGTATTTCAAAATCATATTTCAAAATTGCTGATTCTCCGTCGCCTTCTCTTACGCTTACTTTTCCATAAGAAATAATAGTTTCAGGAAACGGGCCGGATAAAAGTCGAACATGCCACTGTTCTTCACCCTTTGCTATAAATTCATAATCCTCGTTCTCAAGCATCTTCTGCAACAATTTCATCCATTGAGACTTGTTCGGTGTATCCAATAGAGTATTGCTTCTTTATAAATTCCTTGAAATCTGTGTCAGTAAATGTAGGAGTCCAGAACTCTTCAAGAAGAGTTTCGGCTTCTCTTACTTTACTTTCTTCTCCTCTTCTTTGATACCAACCATTAGATGGTTTGATTACGTAACCACCAGCAAGAGCTACATCAAGAAGACCCGAATAGTTTGATACACCACCTTCCCATGTAACTGAGATTGGAATCTTTGATTTTTCTTTTACATACCTAGATTTTTCAACATTAATAACAAAGTGGTAGCCTTTGATTTCTGTACCTTTCTTGTCTTGCTGACGACCTATAATCCAAATATTATCTGCACTATAGTATATACCTGTACCGCCACCCACAACATCTTTAGGAAATAAACCTATTTCTTTGTACGTATGATTAACTGCAAGAAGAGGAATATTCTTCATTGCAAGATAAGGTGTTGTCATACGAAACAAACCTTTGAGAGCCTTTGCTCTTGACATGTCTGCAACAGATTTTTCATTGAGTGTGTCTTCCATTTCTTTTTTAGAAGCTAAGTTACCGATTGAGTCAATTACAACTATAACCTTATCATCTCTATCTAGATTTTCAAGTTGGCTTATCATATCAAATTTGAGTTCTTCTACGTTTGTGATTGGAGTATGTAGAACTCGAGTAGTGTCTACACCGAACTGTTTGAAGTATGACTGTGGAGAACCAAACTCTGAATCATAGAATAACATAACAGATTCAGGATATTTTTTCATATATGCTGCAGCCATTAGAAGAGCAAAAGAAGTTTTAAAGTGTTTTGAAGGACCAGCAAGAACAGTAAGTCCTGGAGCTAAGCCACCGTCAACTGATCCAGATAAAGCAACATTAATCATAGGAACATCCGTTGATACCATATCTTTTTCAGTAAAAAATTTAGACTCTGAAAGAACTTCAGTGTGGCTCAGCTTTGAGTTCTTTTTGAGTTTATCCATTATAGACATACAATTCTCCTTTTAGAATAGTATAATTATACCACAGTTTCATATAAATGTAAATTAAAAAAACGCCTCAAGTGTGGCAGGTTCTGGTTCTGACCAGAAAGTTTTAGTTTTGTTGCATTGTATTGCAAAGTTAGTTTTCTTCATCTGCGCTTTGCCGTATAAAAAGTTCTTAACATTTTCGGCCATGTCGCTTGCAGTTGTCACTGGAACATTTTGACATATCATATTTAAATTTTTGACACCTCCAACTAGATTAAAATCCTTTGGCATCTTCATAATATCTAGACACTCTCTTACATTCAAGTATCTATCAGCATCTGGATGTGTAAGCATACTAGGGTATGCACCAACAAAGGCACCGATGTAATCCTTAGGAACTACAACACCTCTTCTCATAATATTGCCTCCAGCCTTTAATTTATCTCCCATTCTTCTACACTTTATAGCATGATCAGTATAACCTTTCTTATCCGCCCACTCTGCGACTTCATAGTAATTACTGCCATTGTCTTCAATATAGTGCATAATATCCCAAGTCTTATCTATCTTCTTTTGAAAATCAGTATGAGATATATTGTCATGCATTACTTCTAAAACGTATTTGTAAAACAGATCTTCACTTGGCTTAGAAGTTTTAACCATAGTATCGGTCATAATATCAGGTTCGTTAGTTGCACTGCTTCTGATCTGATCAGCAATATTTTTATACGGTCTATTATAGTAACTAAATATTGGTACTTTATCTCCTTTCCAGAAGAAGTAAAATGCTCTATCTCTAACTTGACTCAATCCGTGAAGTATAGATTTAGTTTTATAAAGACTCACAGTGTAACCTAACTCATCAGCCAGTTCTCTCATCTTACTAACAATAGGTTCTCCCATTTTGCTAGCAAGTCTAGGCGCGTTTTCTCCCCAGAAAACCTGAGGTTGAACATTTTCTAATACATACTTAGCAGACTTAAGCATCCAATCGTTAGTAGGACTATCAGCGCTACTACTGGTATTAAGCGCAGAAAGGCCAGCACAAGGACAGACAGTGTTGACAACATCCACTCGAGAAGGAGCACTGCCACCCATATCAAGCTTAATATAAGGAACGTCGTTATTATAATGGTTAACAAGTTGACTATCATTTGCTTCAAAATCTGAGTATGAAAGAATGTACTCAGGACGAGTCCCGAATACATTTTCCATTGCGAATGTTTCTCCACCTATAAGGGGAACTATGCTAGCATAACTATTCATAAGAAACGTTCTGTGCTTTTTCTCTATCGCACTTTTCATAATCTTTTCTATATTTATTATTTTCTTCAATAGCCTTTTCTAAGATAGAAAAGTTGTGACCTGAAAAGTGTATAAAAGCAGAGGTATCTTTAGGAAAACATGCACCACCGAAACCACGGCGGCCATCATGTCCTGGTACACGCGTGTGAGACTGACCTATTCTTGGATCCTCTCCGATTGCATTTATTATACGACCAAAGTTACCTCCAAATTTTTCTACTACATCATAGAACTGATTAAAAAATAAGACCTTTGTTGCAAGAAATGAATTGATTCCATATTTTACGAAAGAAGCGTCTGACGCTTCCATATGAAATATTGGACATGGTTTACATAAGCTGTGTTGTTTATATATTTCCTCAACATTTTTTGTAACAGTTGGGTTGCCTCCAAAAATGTGCATAGGTGGATTTACAAAATCTTCTTTTGCACTTGCTTCGCGTAAAAATTCAGGATTGTAACACACTCTATTCTTTCCAATCTGATGAGTAGATAGTCTTTTAATAACATCTGGCGTAACAGTAGATTTAATTACAATTATGCCAGATCTTCTTGTCATTAGTTTGTTCACAGAGTCTTCTACAATAGAAGTATTAACAGTTCCGTCATCTGCCATTGGAGTAGGTACACATATAAAAGTAATGTCTGCTTCTAGTGGTGATGTAGTTTCAATACTTTTGTTCTCATCATAAATTGGATCAATAATTGTTTTTTCACAAGTATGATCATTGAATCCATAGTCTACGGCTTTACCTACAAATCCATGACCAACTATACACACTTTAAGCTTTTCCATTAATTAACTCCGTAATATTCTTTGTACCAAGTTATAAACTTTTCAACTCCAACTGGTACGGGTGTTGTAGGAACGTATCCTAATTTTCGAAGCTTAGTAGTATCAGACCATGTTTCAGGTGTATCTGCTGGATGAGCAGCTACTAATAACCTTTCAGTTTTTCTACCTAAGTTCTTTTCTATCTCGTCAACAAAGTCGACCAACTCTACCTGAGTTCCATGACCAATATTATATATCTCATGATAGGTTTCATTGCTCTCAACGATTTCATCAACTACGAGTTCAATACCTTGTACAATATCATCAACAAAAGTAAAGTCACGTTTCATGTCTCCGTAGTTATAAAGCTCAATAGGTTTACCTGCAACAATAGAATCTGTAAAAGAAAAGAGTGCCATGTCTGGTCGACCATAAGGACCATACACTGTAAAAAATCTTAGTCCTGCAGATCTTGAAATTTTTGAATGCATAAACTGACATTCATTTGCTCGTTTTGACCAGCCATAAGGGTTGTTTTGGTGAAGTGGCCTATCATGCTCATTCCATGGAAGTGGTTGACCGTGCATAACGCAACTGCTAGATGCGTATACAACTGGAATATCATGATTTTCTGCTACTTCAACAATCCTTTGAGTACCTGTTATATTAGTATCAATATAGGGCTGTGGTTCTGCAAGGGCGTGTCTTGGGTTTGCATATGCTGCTAGATGTAAGATACAATCATAATCTTTTACATCATCTTCTAACATAGTGAAGTTCTGAATATCACCGGTAAGTGTTTCAATTCCTTCTTCTTTTAAGATAGTTGCTCTATCTTGTTTTAGTTTTACGTCATAGTAATCATTAAAATTATCTAGTCCTTTGACGTCCCACCCAGCACTTTTAAATGCAAGGGCAGAATGAAAGCCGATCATACCGGCTTGTCCAGTTATGAATATTTTCATGCGAAAAACTCCTCTAGTCCTTGTGGTTGGTTTTCTTTAGTATTAATTGCAAGATCGACAATTTCGTTAACAACCATCTCGCCATCTGAGTGCTGCTTCCAAAATTCAAATGCCATCTCTCTCCAATCATCTCTCATAGTAGGATCATTCTTTAGTCTGATCATTAGTTCGCGACACTCTTTAAAATTAGAATAGTCAAGACCAATGGTGCCGCTGTTTTGGCATTGACTAATTGGTTTACCCTGCACAGGGTGAATTACGTTATCACAAAAGTGTTTATGAAATATAGGTACTGTTCCTGATGCAATACATTCTGCATGACAGTTTTCAATATTATCTCCATAAGTTTCTGCTTTTAAATGGTATAGATCTGAACCGAAAGCTGAACGAGCCATTCTTTCCATGCAGTCTGAGTTTATATATTGAGGATATAAGTATGCACCTTTTCCGGTAACTTCTTTTCCATACATGTCAGGTGTAAACTTAACATCACCATATTGCTTTTCTGGTCTGAAATGATTTTCAACTACTCTTCTATCAACTGGTTTTTCTGCCTTATTGTCTCTATACAAGACTAATGGATACTGAATAGAAGCTTCAAGTCCTTCTAGAACTGTGATGAAATCATTATCCATAAGTTCATCTTGGTGATAATCAATCATAAGACTAGGACCTTTCCACATAGCAGTACGTCCTATCCAACGAATCATATTATCTTGTTGTTCCTCAATAGGCCTCCAGTATTTTTCTCTGTGTCCTTCATAATCAAAACCTAAAGCCATCTTCGTAAGTGGGGTCTTAATATTATTCTTTTTCATGAACTTTGAAAAATCATTTTCAAGCGAGTGAGTCATGATAACATCAACACTCATACAAACATCTGCTAGATTTGCATTACGTGCAATAGATGCTGCTTTATGATCTACATTGATAAATGCTTTTCGGATATGAACACGATCAAGAAACTTTAACCAGTTGTCTTTACAATCTTGAGGGTGAGACTTTGAAGGAACAGAATATACGATACATAGTTCATGTGAATTTACAATTGCAGCCATAGCTTCCCATTCACGACCTAAGTTCATTTCCATTTGATCAATTTCTAAACCTTTTGCTCTTCCCCACTTTTTATCGTTTGCAGATAAGATCTTTGCACCTGTAACTTTTTGCATTTGTATTGCGCATTGTGTTACACCGCAACCTTCAGTACCACGACCAAGTACAATAATTATTTTATTCATTTATTCCTCCAAATATCGCTTACAACCTTCAAGCTTTGACTCAACATACATAGGATTATTGAGCAACCTGTTTAATCCAGAAGGGTGTGGTAGTATATAGTGTTCGTATCTATTAAGTCTTGTGAGATAGTCTGAAACTTTTGTTCCCCATGCTACTATCTTATCATATCCATCTAAAAGACTTCTTATTGATTCGTGATCAAAAGACTTATACTTAAAATCCCAATTAGGATCTGATGAAAGATTTGTAAACGATACATAATCTAGTTCTAAATAGTCTAGCCATGTATGGAACCTCTTATAAGAAGATCCTTTCGACTTACTTATTGGAACCCGCGAGGGATTCAATCCTACGAATATAAGTTTTCCTTTCATAGTACTATTATACAACATTTTTTAGTATTTGTAAACTATTTTGTTTGGTTTTCTAAAGCTTTTTTTAACGCTCTTTCGAGATCATTATCAGCTTCCTCGGCCATCTGTTGATAAGGGTCAACTGGCTGGAACTTTTTCTTCATTTCTAATAAATCGTATTCTATGTCTTGACTTGTTCTAACTTTAGTTTCTTTAATAGGAAGAACTTTTATTATGGACACGTCTTTTTCTGAAGGACCTAGATGCTTTTGCATTAAGAATATTCTTTCTTTAACATTAGATACTTTATCTTCTAAGTTATCCAGTCTGCTATAGGCTTTTGCTAAATCCAAAAGTTGCTTACTCCTGTCCATCCTTCGTAATTCCTAAAAGTTTCTCTTTCTCTAAAATACTATTTTTTTGTTGATTCAGTTGTTTTACATATGAAGAGTATGAGTGCTGATTACCGTCATCATCTATAATGACGCCACACGATGTTTTACATCTACTTCCAGCTTCTTTAGGTTTAAACAATATTTTTCTATAAAAGTTTTTCCATTGTCTTGAATTAAGAGCATCTTCTGGAGTAATTCCATTTTTAACGTTAAGTTCTTTATTGTATATTCCTCCAGGATTTTCTTTTCTATCAAATGCATTGTCCATCCAACAACAAGGAACATAATAACCAGATGCTGAGAATGCCATGCACTGACCCATTCCATTTATATCTATATCACCATTTTCTAAAAAAGGAAAACATTTGGGAATAATCTTAAGCTGCATACTTGTCACGCTCCTTTTTATATTCTTCTATATTATCTATGACTAAAGAAGACGCGAATCCTGTACCTGATAAGTGATAAGGATTTTTTGGAGGTGCAACATGATGACCAAAGTGTGATCCAAACCTACTGGATCTATGCAGAATAAATTCTATATTTTTATCTAGAGCGTATTCTGCCGCAACTACTACATCGTTTTCATTATACTCAAATGGAATGTACTGCCATGACACCTTTAACTTATCATTAGCTACAGTTGCACAGTAATCCATAGCTGCGCATGCACTGTCCCAGTCTTGATTCTTTCTGTGTATTGAACATGATTTACCAACACCGTCTATACCAAAGATTATATTTGAAGTGTAATTACCTTGTAATAACAGATGACATAGTTTTTGCCACCACTGCTTTTTCTTTCCAGAACCGTTAGTGTGAATCTCTAAATGTTGAAAGGTCGTTTCATTCAGGACTTCTATTATTCCTAATAGATTTTTGTGATATATGGGATCAGATATTTGACCACATAAAAAAATTTTTTTAAATGAATTACCCATGATTCTAGCATCATCTTCTGTTAAATCACCGTATTCTTTTCCAGCCTGTTTAACAAAATTCTTACCATCTCTAGGATCTTGTCTAATACAATATGCACACTCAAGAAGACACCTGTGAGAGGTATCAACATTAATAAATCTCTTTTGAGCTATTCTAGTGAAGTGATTATAGTACAGATCAAAATGTTTTTCTAGATTAGATAAACTCAAATGCAACTCCCGCTTCAGTAAACATAGACTGCGTTAAGCCCCATGATTCTTTCCAGCGGTCGGTGATTTCTTGTTTTGGCATAACTACTCTTTTTACACCTACTTGTACTATTCCTTTTGCACAATCTGAGCAACAAGGAAGTCCTACAACATAAAAGGTACTACCTTCTAGTGATATACCACTAAAGGCAGCATTGAATATAGTATTCATCTCTGCATGTACAATATACTTAAGTTTGATTTCTCTATTTTCTAATCTATCATTATCTGATATGCTACGAGGAAACCCATTATAACCTTGTGCTAGAACTTGACCCTTTTCACCAATAGCAACGCATCCAATCTTAGATGATGGATCCTTTGACCATTTAGATATTCTTTCAGCTAGCTCTAAGTATCGCTTATCCCATTTATTTGACAAGATGAAAGTGCCTTTCGTAAACATGTAGATTTTGTACTTGCCATGTTATAAAGCCTGCTTCAATTCCTAACATTTCTGCTAGTTCTTTTTGAACAAATCTTTGCCAGGCGTAATCATTTTTATATCCATATACAACATCATTTGACCGCATTTGAACTACAGCTTGCAACTCGTCATTTCGAATATAGTAAGTAACTGAATTAGTACAAATAAAGTCGTTCTTACCATCTTCATTATATTCATGCCAGATAGACGGACGATTGTAAATCATTGAGGCCCTACGACCATCTGGATTATCTCGCAATTCTCTGTAAACGTTTCCAAACTGATTATAGTATTTATCACTGTAAATTAGTTTACCATAATTAGAATTAATCTCACCTTCCTTATTTGCTGAGTACTGCCAAGCTGCCGGTGGTTCTGGTTTATCCCATATGTCATTAATATTAGTAGACTCAGACTTATACCACTTTAGTTCTGCATCAATATACTCATTGTTTGGTTCACCAAAGATAGCCGGCTCATCTGCTAGAAAAGAAGCACCGAGTAGTTCAATTGTTTTTTGACCTGTTTTATCTAACTCAAAAGCTTCATCATTAAGTTCATCAATAAAGTATTGACGAATATCTTTAACACTATATGTTATCATCACAAACTCTCTTTCTTAGATCTGATGAAGAAAACCTATGGTCTCTCTTATTAAAGTATAAATCTATTCCTCTGTTACGACACTCATCTTTTCCAGTGAAATCTTTCTGTCTATACTCTTCACCTAGGATTCTTACATCAATTGGATACATGTTTATTATATCAATTAAATCGGCTTCTGTACAATAAATAATGACTTCGTCTACATATTTTATTGCAGAAAGTTGTGCTTGTCTTTCTACAATAGATTGTATAGGAGAGTTCTTTTCTTTTCTATCAAAAGTAGGATCTACCTGTAGACCGCATATTAAATAATCACATTGAGCCTTCGCCTCTCTCAACATCATAACATGGCCTGCATGAAGTAAATCAAAAGTACTACATGTAAATCCTACCTTCATTCATCATTCTCACTTATTTCTATATAGTCTTCAATACAAACAAAACCAATTCCCATTGGAGCAGATGCTTCTAAAAAGTAGCCAGTTTCAACACAGGTGTAAGGATCTTCAAAATAATCTACGGCAGTACCTTCTACTTCTCCTGCAGAATTCAAACTAACCATGAGTAATATGAAACCAACTATCATTTTGTTTCTCTCCATTTTTGTAATTACATTCAGCTGCTGGTGCAGGATGACATCTAAACAGTAAAACTGTTAGTAATAATAATAAAAAAGGTATTGTTGTGTTAATTTTTCTTTTAAACATTTCCCATAAACCCTTGTTCTTCTCTTACAATATCATTATGATTGAATTCTGCCCAATACAATTCATAAGCTACACCTGACTCTACACACTCAAATTTATGATATAGACCAGGCTTAACTTTTGTATAATCACCAGCCTTCAGTGTAGTAGTGTCTATAAGACTATAGTCTCTTTGCCAAACTTTGACTCGCATAACACCTGACTCTACATAAAAACCATTCCATTTGTATCTGTGCAAGTGTTTAGAACAAACACCACCAGCTTCCATTTCAATCCTATGAAACTCTAAAGTGCCATTAGCTTCAATGAGTTCTGTAGTTCCCCAAACCTTACCTGCTTTCATCTATAAAGTCCTCATATTTAATACTACCCCAATCAAGATTATAATGTTCAGGATACTTCTTATCCTTTTCAAACTGTGTTAATAGTTTATTTAACTCAATTGTTTCAGGATGCTCCCAAGACCTGAGTTTTTTAAGAATAATATTATCAGGATCTTTTTCTAATAATTGACATGCAGTCCAATCCATAATAAGTTGTCTTAAAGGTGTGTTGATTGCTCCAGCCATTACTTACCCGTTGCACCTGGAATTTTATCACTTAAGTCCACTGGTTTTAGTTTCTTAGGACGATTCAAAAAGTCACGATCCGGATCTTGGCCGTCAATGCCGTGCTTCATATAAGCAGCGAAGAATGATGCATAGTTAATTATATCAATACATGAATCTTCAAGAGATTCAAAATTAGGATTATAATCAGGATCATTTTCCATAGCTTCGAGTACAGACTGCAACCTAAGAGTTTTTGCAATCATTGTATCTAGAAGAGTTGAACAACCTCTAGGATAATACATTGCTTGTTTAATCCTAGAATTAGGGTTTTGATAGTCATTACCTTTTTTGTTTTGAATTTCTGCTGCTTTTTTCAGCACTTCGAGTGATGCTTTACTCATATAATATCCTCCATTCTGATAATCTATTATACAACATTTTGATTAGAAAGTAAACCATTTTTATAATATTTTTTTCCAAGACACGTTCTTTACAAATTCATCGCCATTCCACACATACACACCTTCATGGTGATACTCTTTATCAACTTTGTTATTTATGAAGATGTAAACTATATCAGGATATTTTCTCCATTCATCAAGCTTATCCTTTTTACATCTATCCAGAACATAAGGTACATTTCCCATATGTCCCGTTACTTTTATTTCAACAGGATCAAGGTAAGGA
>Ga0066364_10000012_pt1 | contig 24693 bp, 21 predicted proteins | sample Knorr_S7_td_Surf_FD_70970 | JGI IMG/M metagenome (GOLD analysis project Ga0066364, IMG submission 70970) | Marine microbial communities from Southern Atlantic Ocean transect - Knorr_S7_td_SurfaceA_ad_6m_LV_A | ecosystem: Environmental > Aquatic > Marine > Oceanic | place: Southern Atlantic...
TTTATAATTTTCTCAATCTTTTCAGCATATTCAAAAGAGTTATCTTCAACAAATGTGAGTTTAGGAAGAAACTTAATATCTAGCCTTTTAGACAAAGCTTTTCTAACAAGATGATTGTATTCCGTCAAGATTTTTACTGTTTGCTCTGTATCATTACCTCCTAACGGAATTACGTAAACTCGTGCTGTTTTGAGGTCTGGAGTCATTCTTACTTCGGTTACTGTAATTAATTTAGAGTTAATCGAGGGAATTTTTGCCTCATTTCTTATGAAAAGCTCGCCTAAATTTTGTTTTACAAGTTCTCCAACTCTCAACTGCCTCTGGCTGAAGCTTTTATTAGATATATTGTGACCCATTATATTGACCTTTTTATTTCCTCTGACAAGAATGACTCTATTACATCTTTTTCTTTAAAATCTACAAAATCTTTCAAACTTATTCCGCACTCTAATCCAGTATTAACCTCTTTTACTTGATTTTTTTCTCGAAATAACGAGGATATTTCTCCAGTATAAACTACAGACCCATCTCTAATTATTCTTGCTTTTGATTTACTTTTTATTTCACCATTAATAACTTTTGAGCCAGCAATTTTTCCAGCCCCTGAAACTTTAAATATTTTTTGAATTTCTGCACTACCTAGAATAGTTTCTTTGATGTCTGGTTCAAGAAGGCCGGACAGAGATTTTTGTACATAATCAATAGCCTCATAAATAATATTAAAAAACTTAATATCTATTTTTTGTTCTTCAGCTAATTTCTTTGCTTCTCTGTTCGGTTTTACATTAAATCCAATCAAAATAGCATTGGATGCTTTAGCTAAAGATACATCGGTCTCATTTATCATACCTATATCAGATAAAAGTATATTAGCTTGTACTTCATTGTGACTGATTTTATCTATTGCCATTTTTAATGCCTCGCTAGAACCTTGAACATCTGACTTGATTATGATATTTAATTCATCTTTACCGCTTGAATTTTCAAATAAAGCAGTTTTGTCTTTCACAAAAATATTATTTTTTACACTTACATTTTTTTTAAATTCAAACATTTTTTTTGCTTCATCTTCACTGTTAGTGACCGAAAATACCGCTCCAGCATGAACAGAAGCGTTCATTCCTAAGATTTCAACAGGCATTGAGGGAAGAGCCTCATTTATTATTTTACCATCATGGTTTATCATCGCTCTAACCTTTCCCCAGGTATTGCCACAAATAAAGTAATCGCCTTTGCTGAGTTTTCCATTACTAATTAAAATAGTAGAAACAGGTCCTTTACCTTTATCTATTTTTGACTCTATTACAACACCTCTCGCCTGATCACTGTAAGAAGCTTTCAAATCCAAAATTTCAGATTGAAGTAAAATTGCCTCTTTGAGTTTTTCAAGATTAATTTTTTTAAGAGCTGAAACTTCTACAAATAGTGTATCTCCACTTAAGTCTTCTGCAATCAATTCGTATTGCATCATTTCATTTTTAATTTTGCTGATATTTTTTTCAGGTAAATCACATTTATTAATAGCTACAATTATAGGAACTTTGGCAGCTTTAGCATGCTTAATTGCTTCAATAGTTTGAGGTTTTATTCCATCATCTGAAGCCACTACCAAAACAACTATATCAGTTATTTTAGATCCTCTTGCTCGCATTTCAGTAAACGCTGCGTGACCTGGTGTGTCTATAAATGTTATTAAATTATTATTTTCATCTTTAACCTGATATGCTCCGATATGTTGGGTTATCCCTCCATGCTCTCCAGAAACAACATTAGAGTCTCTTAAAGCATCAAGTAAAGATGTTTTACCGTGGTCGACGTGGCCCATAATAGTTACTACCGGAGGTCTACTTCTTACATCTCCCCCGAAACTTTCTTTAATTTTTTCTGTTTCGATAGATATTTTTTCCTCTAATATTGGTTTATGACCAAATTCTTTTACAATGTATTCAGCGGTATCTTTATCTATATTATGATTAATAGTAGCTACTACTTTCATATTAAATAAAAACTTTATTATTTCACTAGATTTCTCAGCCATTCGATTTGAAAGTTCTTGGATTGTAATTTGCTCAGGGATTTTTACCTCTCTTATAACTTTTTTAAATTCTTTTTTTTCCTCATTTTCAGGTTTACTTTTCTTTTCTTTAAGCCTTGCCCTTTTTACTGAGGCTAGACTTCTTTGTTTAATCTCAATTTCTTCAACATTTAAAGCTCTTGATACAGTCAGCTTAAAGTCTCGTTTATCCACTGGACCTTTTAGCTTAAGTTTGCTCTTAGCTGCTATTTTGTTGTCCTTATCTTTTTTGATAAATTCTTTTGTAGCTTGTTGCTCAACAAACTTTCGAGCAAAGTTTTTTTTCCTAATATCCTGACCTAAACTTGGATTTCCTGGATTTGATCTATTAAACGGCTTTGGTCTGAAAGGTTTCTTTTTCTCTATAGAATATGATTTTTTTCCTGCAGAAGTTAATGTCTCTTTATCGATTTTTTTTGTTAGGTTCGTAGAAATAGTAAGTGTTTTTTTTTTGTCTTTTTCCATAACATTATTTGTAAACAATTTCTCTTGCTGACATAATAAGATCGTCTGCTTCCTTTCTAGATAAAGAAAACTCCTCTAGATAACCTTCAATTCTTATTTTTCTTCCTTTTACTTCGTCAAAACCGCCGATTAACTCATCTGATGATAGATCAGCAAAATCAGTTAGTTTTTTAATATTCTTTTGTCCTAATATAACAAGCATACCTTGGGTCATCCCCTTTAGATTAATTAATTTATCTTCAACACCTAATTCTTTGAGTTTCAATGCTACTGCTTCTCTCTCTTTTACTAGTGTTTCTTTTGATCTTTTGATAAGTTCTTTTGCAGTTTCATTATCTATAGCGTCAATCTTAGATATGTTTTCAGAATCTGATTGTGCTATTTCCTCGATAGAGTTAAAGCCCTCTGAAACTAAAAGTTGGCCTAACGTTTCATCTACTTCTAAATTTTTTATTAAACTTTCTGTTCTTTCTTTAAACTCTGCTTGCCTTCGTTCTGAGTCCTCTTTGTCAGTTAAAATATCTATTTCGTAATTAGTAAGTTTAGAAGCTAACCTTACATTTTGACCTCTTCTGCCAATCGCTTTACTTAAATTTTCTTCAGTTAAAATTATATCAATTCTTTTATTTTCTTGGTCAATCAACACTCTTTGTATTTCAGCTGGAGAGAGCGACTCAGAGATTAAAGTAGGTAGATCCTCTGTCCATTTAATTATATCTATTTTTTCACCATGTAATTCATTCACGATAGTTTGAACTCTACTTCCTCGCATTCCAACACAAGCACCAACTGGATCGATGGATGAGTCTTGAGAGTGTACACATATTTTAGCTCTACTTCCTGGGTCCCTTGCTACAGATTTAATTTCTATTGTTCCTTCATATATTTCGGGAACCTCTTGAAAAAAAAGTCTTGCTAAAAACTGTGGGTGAGCTCTTGATAAAAATATTTGGTGACCTTTTATTTCTTTTTTTACCTCATAACAATATGCTTTAACTCTATCACCTGTTTTTAAAATTTCTCTAGGTATAAGCTCATCCTTTTTAATCACACCTTCTGCTTTTCCTAGATCGACTATTACGTTTCCGTACTCAAGTCTTTTAATTATACCGCTTAATATTTGTCCTTGTTTATCTATAAAGTCTTGATATTGCCTGTTTTTCTCTGCTTCTTTTACTCTGCTACTTATAACTTGTTTAGCGCTTTGCGCAGCTATACGACCAAAATCAATTTGTGGCAATTCCTCATAAATTTTTTCTCCAACTTTCAAATTGTCAGTATTTTGATTAATTTTTTTAGCTTGAGTTAATGTAATCTCTCTAGATGAGTCTTCAACTTTATCTACTATCTCGATTACTTTTTGGATTTTAATATCACCTGTTTCTCTATCAATAGAAACCTCTATATTGTTATCATTTCCAAATTTGGTTAAGGCTGCTTTTTGAATAGCACTTTCCATTGAACCTATTACGAGTTCTTTATCTATTGATTTTTCGTTTGCAACTGCCTCGACTATTCTTAATAATTCTAGTTTATCCAGTCCTCTATTTAACATTTTTATAGCTCCTAAAAAAAAATGGGCTAGTGCCCATTTTGAAATTATTCAAACTTTGTAATTTTTTAAAAGAAAATTAAGGTTTTTTCAAGATCACAATTTAAATAAATCAATTTTATCGATTTTTTCCCAACTAAATTCACCTTTATTTGTTGGTTTTCTGCCGAAATGTCCATAAGCTGAGGTCTTTTCATAAATTGGATTATTTAATTTTAACATTTCCCTAATTCCTCTTGGAGAAAGATCAAAATTTTCCTTTATAATTTTTTTTATTATTTCTTGTTTTTCGGTATCACCGTCATCTAATTTCAGATAAATGGAAAGTGGTTTTGATACTCCTATAGCATAAGCAAGTTGGATTAAACATTTTTCTGAAGCGCCAGATGCAACAATATTTTTAGCCAAATACCTGGCTGCATAAGCAGCTGACCTGTCCACTTTTGTTGGATCTTTGCCTGAAAAAGCGCCACCACCATGAGGAGCTGCTCCTCCATAAGTATCTACAATAATCTTTCTTCCTGTCAGTCCAGTGTCGCCATCGGGACCTCCGATAATAAATTGTCCTGTAGGATTAATATATATTTCTTCAGACTTAAGATCTTTTAGGTAATTTTCAGGAATAGATTTTTTAATATAAGGTATAATGAGATCTCTTACTTTTTCTTGATTAATATCTTTAGAATGTTGAGTTGAAATTACCACTGATGTGACTTTTGTTGGTTTTCCATTTTCATAAAACATAGTAACTTGACTTTTTGAGTCAGGTTCTATCCCTTTTAAAATTCCACTTTTTCTGTCTTTTGCCATTAACATTAAAATTTTATGTGAAAAATGAATTGGTGCTGGCATTAGATCTTCTGTTTCTTTACATGCGTATCCAAACATAATACCTTGATCACCAGCTCCCTCGTCTTTGTTATCCTTGGAGTCCACTCCCATAGCAATATCGCTAGATTGCTCATGTAAAAAAGTTTCTATATCAGCAGTTTTCCAGCTGAACCCTTTTTGGTCATAACCGATATCTTTTATACAGTCTCTTACTTTGCTAATTAATTCCTCTTTTTCAATCTTAGGTCCTCTGATTTCTCCTGCGAGAACAACCTTGTTCGTAGTGGTAAGAGTTTCACATGCTACCCTAGAAACTGGATCTTTAGATAAGTAACTATCAACGACCATATCAGATATTCTGTCGCAAACTTTATCTGGATGTCCCTCGGAAACTGACTCGCTTGTAAATAGATATTTATCTTTTGACATTTTTTTTGTAAATTACTACGAATAAGCAATATGTAAATAAAAGTATAAAAAAGATCAAATCATTTTTATTTTTTTTATCTGATTTAATTAAAGGTACTTCTAGCTCTATATTTCCAGTTTCATTGATATTTAATTTTTTTATAACTTCACCTTTATTATTAATAATTGCACTTACCCCTTTATTCGCAGATCTTATAAGATAAGAATTTTGCTCTATTGCTCTAAAAATAGCTTTGGAAAAATGTTGATAGGGACCAATGGTTTTTCCAAACCATCCATCTTCTGACACATTAATAATCAAATTCGTATCTACATTGGATTTTTGTGTTAAACTTGGAAAAATAATTTCATAGCATATCAATGGCAAAATATTCATAGGTTTTATTTCTAGATTATCTTGAATACCGCCTTCAAGAAATGAGCCTTGTCCCTCTGTAATTTTCTTAAAGCCTAATTTATTAAAAAAATTTTCAAATGGAAGAAATTCCCCAAAAGGAACAAGCTTTATTTTCTTGTATTCTTTTTGAATTTCAAAATTATTATCGACTATCACTAAACTATTAAAGGTCCCAGTTTTATCTTGGTTTAATCTATTTATTCCAAATACAATTAAATGATTTTTTTTGAAATTACTGAAAAGTCCTTTAAATTTTTCAACTTGAGAATAATTATATCCGCTAAAAACACCCTCCGGCCAAACAAAAAGTGTTTTCAAATTATCGGCTGGATCGCTGTATCGAATAAGTTTTTCTAATCTTTCTTTTATCTCAATTTCTGAAATACCATAATCGATTTTAAAATTTGGAGAAATTACTTTGATATTTACTTTATTTTCAACACTATTCACTAGTTTTTTATTTTGGTTGATATTATGGTTACCGTAAATATACAAAGTTATAAGAGTTAAGGGGATAAATAGAATTAATAAAATTTTTTTGCTTAAGTTTATTTTAAAAAAAAAAACCGAAGGAATTAAAAACAAAGTAATACAAAGTAAATTAAAAGCAAAAAGACCAATATAGTTTAGTAGTTGTAATATTTCAGAGGTCCAGGAGAAACTGTAAGCCCAAAGGTTCCATGGAAAACCACTTAAGATTTTTGCTCTCAGGAAATCAGAAAAAGCAAGGCCAATTGATAGTAAAAAAATTGAAGAAAAGTTAGAATTTATAAACGACCCTAATGTTAATGTAATAATTGAGAAAAATAAACTTAAAAAAAGAGGAATCAATATCAAAGCAAACGGAATTAAAATTTTTAAGCTTTCGTCAAAAGTAAGTGAGAACGTTATCCAGTGTATGCCACTTAAGTAAAATCCAAATCCAAAAGTTGTACCAAATATAAATAAATTTTTTTTATAGGGTTTTTTTCTATATTTGCTTTTTGATTTTTTTTTTATAAACAAAATTAAATAAAAGAATATTGGAAGAATTAGAAAATTGATAATTGTTAAATTAAAAGGCTGAAAAGAAAAAACTGTCAACGAACCGCTAAGAAAAGGAATTAAATATAAAATTAAGAAACGATTGTTTAAATATTTTTCCATTTAGAGAAGATAAGACAAAAGTTTTTTTTCAATTTTTTGCATTTTAAAAAAATCTCTGTCACTTTTATGATCATGCCCAAATAAGTGAACTAATCCGTGTATCCAAAGCTTATCAAATTCAAATTTAAATTTTTCTATATTTGAACCATAATTAATTTTATTATAATTGATTATTATATCTCCTAAATAAATTTCTTTTTCTCTATTAAGTTTATTCTTTAATATTTTTTTAGAGTAATAAGGAAAAGACAATACATCCGTTGATGCATTTTTATTTCTAAATTTTTTGTTTAACTTTTTTATTTGATTATTTCCAGATAACAAAAGAGTACAAAAAATCTTTTTATTTTTAAAAGTTTTATTTTTTTTATTTAATTCTTTAATTTTTTTCTCGATATAGATATTTGGATTTTTAAGAAAGTTTTTCCATTTAATATTATTTGTAATTACATTAATTATTATCATCAGTGCTTTTATTTTGATAAGCTCTAATAATCTTTGAGACTAGAGGGTGTCTTACAACATCTCTATCGTCAAATTCTATAATCTTAATTTCTTTTAAATTTTTTAAGATTTTTTGTGATTTAATTAAACCAGACTGTGACTTATTAATTAAATCAATTTGTGATGGATCACCATTAACTACGAGTTTCGAGTTTTCGCCAATTCTTGTTAAAAACATTTTTATTTGTGTTTCTGTGGCATTTTGAGCTTCGTCGAGTATCGCAAAACAATTTTTCAAAGTTCTGCCTCTCATAAATGCCAACGGAGCGATTTCGATTTCACCAGATGCTATTTTTTTATCAATTTTATCAGCTCCAAAAAGTTCATATAGAGCGTCATATAATGGTCTTAGATATGGATCAACTTTTTCTTTCATATCACCAGGTAAAAAACCAAGTTTTTCCCCTGCCTCTACGGCAGGCCTAGATAGAATTACTCTATCTATTTTTTTCTCCATTAGTAAAGTAACACCAACTGAAACTGCTAAAAAACTTTTACCAGTCCCAGCAGGTCCTAAAGATATAATAATATTATTTTCTTTTAATGCTTTAATATAATCCGATTGCTTATTAGAGCGAGCTATCACTGATTTTCTTGGTGTTCTAATCAATTGATTTAATGACTTTATTTTTGAGTCACTTATATTTATATTTTCTTTCACGGCTGAAATTATATCATCTTTCTCAATTATTTTGGTGAGAGAATATTTGTTAATTAAAAATTTTATTGCCTCACAAAAAGCATTTATATCCTCTTTTTTACCTTTGCATGTAATTGAGTTTCCCCTAAAAAAAACATCAGTATTTGTTGATTTCGATAAATCTTTAATATTTTGGTCAAATTGTCCAACTATAGACATGAGCATTTCATTGTCATTAATTTGAATGTTGATTGTTTCTTTATCAATTTTTTTTATATTGATGTTTTGGTCTATTGTACTAACTTCTGACATTTTATGCTGCAACAATTTGGTTGTCTACTTCACTTGCAATTTTACCTTTAAAGCTATTTTGATTTCCGTCAATTATTTTTACTCTTTTTATATTACCTTTTAAATCTTTTTTACTTTCCACAATAACTGCATTAAAATATTCATCTCTTCCAAAAAAATTTTTTCCATTTTTTATTCTGTTTTCAAATAAAACAGTTGATTTATTATTTAAAATGTTTTGCCTATAATCTAATTTAATTTTTTCTGAAATCTCTTGGAAAATAATCAAACGTTCTTTTGCAACACTTGATTCGGTCTGTTTCATCTCAAAAGCTGGGGTGCCAGGCCTTGCGCTGAACATAAAAGAATAAGAATTTATATACTTTACTTTTCTGAGTAGATTAAGTGTATCCTGAAAATCTTGATCTGTTTCTCCAGGATATCCAATTATAAAGTCACTGGAAAATTTTATTAATGGGTTTGCTTTTAAGATTTTATCTATTAAATTTAGGTAATCCTCGACGGTATGCTTTCTATTCATAGCTTTTAAAATTTTATTTGATCCACTTTGTACTGGTAGATGTATTAAAGGCATAAGTTTTTTTGAACTCGCGTGCACTTCTATTAAGTCTTCGGAAAAATCTACTGGGTGTGATGTTGTATATCTTATCCTATCAATTTTTTTTATTTTTTCGATTTCTCTAATTAAATTTGAAAGTTTTTTACCCTCAAAGTTATACGCATTTACATTTTGTCCTAAAAGTGTAATTTCTTTAACACCATTATTTGCTAAATCGTTACTTTCGCTAATAAGTTCATCGAAAGATCTAGAAAACTCAGCTCCCCTAGTATAAGGCACAACACAAAAGTTACAAAATTTATCGCATCCTTCTTGAATAGTTAAAAACGAAGATACATTACTATTAGAGTTTTTATTCTGACTCAGTTTATCAAATTTATCAATTGTATTAAAATCAGTAAAATTTAATTTTGTCTTATCTTTTTCTATTTTTAGTAATGTCTCGTTAAATTTATGATATGACTGCGGACCAATAACAGCATCAATATATTTCTCTTTTTCTAAAATTAAATCTCCTTCTGCTTGGGCCACACAACCAGTTATAATAACTATAGGTTTTTTTTTATTTCTAAACTTTTTTTTTATTCTTCCAACATGATGATAAACTTTATCTGTTGCTTTTTCTCTTATGTGACAAGTATTTAAGACATGACAATCTGCTTGTTCCACACTTTCGGTTTTTTTATAACCAATAGCTTCAACAAAATCATAGATACGCTTGCTGTCGTATTCGTTCATTTGGCAACCAAAAGTTTTTATGAAGATTTTTTTTTCCAATTTATTTTTTTATTTTTGATCCATAAAGTTCTAATTTATGATCAACAAGATTATAGCCCAATTTTTTTGCAATTTTTTTCTGTAGTTCTTCAATATCTTTATCAACAAATTCTACGATTTCACCACTATTTATATCTATTAAATGATTGTGATCATCATTAATTTCGTAACGGGCTTTGCCGGCTTTAAAATCATGTTTGACTAAAATTCCTGCTTCTTCAAATAGTTTTACAGTTCTATAAACAGTAGCTATGCTTATTTTATCATCTATTGAGGTAACTCTTTTATGAAGCTCGTCAACATCTGGATGATCTTTTGATCCATATACCTCTTTGGACTCTGACAACACTTTTGCTATTACTTTTCTCTGATCAGTGAGCCTAACGCCTTTTTGCTTACATTTTTCTTCAATAATACTCATATCTTAACTTAACTTAAATAGATGGGCTTAATCAATTTTTTTTCTATTAAATTCTTTTTCAATAAATTTTCAATATTAGATTGATTAAATTCACTTAAATCAGTGTTTTTATAACCATATAATCTAATATTTTTAGATATTTCTAAGCCTTTTGCCACCGCTAATGATATTCTGATCCCTGAAAAACTTCCAGGGCCTTGATTTACTATAACGCTAAAATTTTTGTCTAATTTTATACTATGTGATTTTAAAAATTTATAAATAACTGAAACTAAACGTTCATTTTTTTTTTGGAAATTATAAACAAAAAATTCTTTATTTATTCTCAAACCTAATTTATCATCCTTGCCAATGAATTTTATAATTAAAAAATTTTTTATCATAATATTGCTTATTATATCTTTTCAGACTTATTCTTCAAAGTTATTTAGTGCGACTGAACTTCGTTTTGATGATTTTGGTCTTATTTCTATAATGTATCATAGATTTGATGAAGAAAAATATCCTTCAACAAATATTCAGCTGGCGGTTTTCAAAGAACAACTTGAAATTATAGACCAAGAGGGCATAAAATTTATTCATCCAAAGGATTTCGAGAAAAGTCTTTCTGAAAATAAAAATGAAAGAAAAGTTCTATTAACAATTGATGACGGATTGTCTTCTTTTTATGAAAATGCGTGGCCTATTTTAAAAGAGAGGAAAATTCCTTTCATTTTATTTGTAAACACGAGAGAAGTAGGTGCTTATAACTATATGAATTGGGATCAAATTATTGAACTTCACAAAAACGAAAATGTAGAAATAGGAAATCACAGTCACTCTCACGAATACTTAGTAGAAGAAACACCAGAAGAAATTAAAATGGATATTATTACTTCTAGAGAGATTTTTAAAAAAAAATTGGGCAGAAATTCTAAGTTTTTTTCCTATCCTTTTGGAGAATATAGCCTTGAGTTTAAAAAAATTATTTATGATCTTGGTTTTAAATATGCTTTTGGGCAACATTCTGGGGTGATTGATGAAACAAAAGACTTATTTGAATTACCTAGATATCCAATTAATCAAAAATATGGTGAAATAAAAAGATTCAAAACATTGATGAAGACTCTTCCTCTTAAATATAAAAGTATTACGCCTGAAGATAAATACTTATTGCAGTCAAAAAATCCACCTCTAGTGAAAATTGAATTCTACGAAAATATTAAAAACCTCAGCCAGATTAATTGTTTTTCAAATGAGGGAAACAGATGGAGAAATTCACAAATTTCTTTTAAAGAAGCCAATATCTTAGAAATTTTAATCACTGAAAAATTTGTAGGTGAAAGAGGCAGAATAAACTGTTCCTTAAAAGAAAAAAATAACTACTGGAGATGGTTAGGAATTCAGTATGTTATAAGTGAAAACAATTAAGAATTTAATTCTACTTGTTTAACTGAATTTACTAGTTTAACAGGTTCAAAATCTGATAATCTATTTTGCGTTATTATTTGATTTAATATCTTGGTGTATTCTGATCCAGTCTGTGCGTAATTTTTTAAAGTATCAGTTAAATCTAAACCGGTGATATTCTTTTTTTTGTTTCTTAGGCTTTTTCTTTTTTCTCTAAACTTAGAATAACTTTTGTGAGTATTTAAATTATTTTTATATGCCTTTACAGAAGCTCTTAGTATTGGAAACTTGAGTATTTTATGTTTTTTATTATCATCTCTTTTTAAGGGGGCTATCCCCTGTCCGTCCCAAGTCCACTGACCAAAAATTGCATTTCCCTCCAAAGCAAATCTAGATGTTCCCCATCCGCTTTCTTTTGCTGCTTGCGCTAAAGCTATTGAAACGGGTATCATATCCATCCTCAGCATTAATTGATCAAGATCTCCCTTTTTAACTTTATACTCTAACAATTTTTGTCTTAACCATTGTTTTTCTATATCTGAAGTAAATTTTTTCTCAGATAAAATTTTTAATTTTTTTCTATCGTCAAGAATTTTTTCGTTTTCAGCCACAATAAGTGGTAAAACTATTTTTATAAATGTCTCTTTTTTTAGTTGTACACTTCTTAAATTATCTAAGTCTCTTGGAAATTGGGTAAAGTATATTGGTTTTACTAACTTTTCATTTCTTACTTTTCTTAAGTCATAATCAACGTCTTTAAAAAGTTGAATCACAGTTTCGGTCTTTAAATTAAGATCTGGTAGAATAACTTCTGTTACATTTTTTTCTTTGACCTTTAATTCAGGTTTTTTAATTTCTTTCTTTGGTTTTACCTCAGGTTTTTTAGTCAGTTGTTTTGGTTGAGTTTCAGTTTTTTTTGTATCCTTTTTAATTATTGTTTCAGGTTTTTTTATTTCTATCTTACTTTTTATAAGATCAAAATTTTTATAAGTGTTAATACCTCCAATTACTAATGTTGTAACTCCAACAACTACGAAAAATCCTAAAATTACATTTTTGGCGCTCTTGTTATCAATTTGTTGATTGTATATTGAATTAAATACGTCAGTAAAAAGGTTTCCAAAAAATGTTGCGACGGCTGTCCCTAATTTAGGAAGAACGTTTAAGAAATTGACACCGATATTACCTGACATTCTCCATAAAGAATTTATACCTCTATTAACTTTTCTAGAGGTATCGTGTTTGTAATTATCAACCTTTCTGAAAAATCTATTTTTGTCTTTTATCTTTTCTTCTTTATAGTCAGCTATATTATTTCTTAACTTTGAAAAAGGTTTTGTAAAATTATCTTTGAAGAAGTTGCTTTTAAAGTCTTTCGGTATAATAATTTTATTTTTTTTAAGTATTAACTCTATTTGTCCAATAGTTAAATCTTTCCTACGATTTGTATAATCTTGAATTTCTTTAACGTTATAAATATAGGCAAGTTCTAATAGTTTATCTCTGTAACTTAATTTTTTTTTCATGCTAAAATTATACTGCCTCCACAGAATTGACCTCTTTTACATAATGTTTTAAAAGATTCTGCACGCCCTGTTTCAAAGTCATTACCGAACTCGGACATCCTGAGCAACTGCCTTGTAACTCAACTTTTACTACGCCGTTTTCAAAAGATATAAATTTAATATCTCCCCCGTCTCGAGCAACGGCAGGTCTTATTTTTGTATTTAAAACATCTATTATTTTGCTCACTGTATCATCTTTATTTTTTGTAGAATTTCTATTTTCTGGTTCTTTAATATTTTTTAGAATTGGTTCATTATTGTTTTCAAAATAATCGTTTAGATGAGAAATGACCATTGGTTTCAATTCGTTCCAAGAAACTTCATCGCTTTTCTTTACAGAAATGAAATTTTTAGATAAAAGTACAAGCTCTACTCCTTTAAAATCCAAAAGTTCTTTAATGAAGTCATTTGACAAGTTTTTCTTGTTATTTTTCTGGAACTCCTCTGTCCCACCCGCTGAAATAGTCTTTTCTGACAGGAACTTTAAAGAATTAGGATTTGGAGTGGCTTCAATTTGTATCATGGGAAATTTATATTATATCAGTCCTACTTTTTCACGTATATTTTTTAGGTTTTCCTCAGCAATTATATTGGCTTTTTCCTTACCTTTTTTTAAGATTTGCTCTAAGTGCGACTTATCGTTTAAAAGTTTTTTGATTTCTTTGCCCACAGGAGTAATCTCTTTCACCAAAAGTTCTGTTAAATTTTTTTTTAAGAAAGAGTAATCTTTACCGGACATTTCGTTTAAAACTTTATCTAAGCTTATTTTAGAAATTTCCGAGTAAATATTTATCAAATTTAAAGCTTCAGGTTTTTTTTCTAAATTTTTCAAATTATCAGGTATTGGTTCAGAGTCTGATTTAGCTTTTTTAATTTTTTTATCTATATCGTCCGCACTGTCTTTCAAGTTAATTCTTGAGTAATCTGATTCTTCAGATTTGCTCATCTTTTTTTTTCCATCTCTCAAACTCATTACTCTTGCTACATTTTTAGAAATTAAAGGCTCTGGTAAAGGAAAAAAATCTTTACAATTAAAATCACTATTAAATTTTTGAGCTATATCTCTAGACAGTTCTAAATGTTGTTTTTGATCTGCTCCAACTGGTACATGAGTTGCTTTATAGAGAAGAATATCTGCAGCCATTAAATTTGGATAAATATATAAACCAACACTTGCTTTTTCTTTGTCTGAACCAGCTTTGTCTTTAAATTGTGTCATTCTATTTAACCACCCAATTCTTGAGGTGCAATTTAAAATCCATGCAAGCTCGGCGTGCCCAGAAACTGCAGATTGATTAAATATTATACTTCTATCTGGATTTAATCCAGTAGCTAGAAAACTAGCTAAAGTTTCGAAGACATTTTCTCTTAGATCATTGGGCTTTTGAAAAACTGTAATGGCGTGTAAGTCAACTACGCAATAGATGCAATCCATCTCTTTTTGAAGGGAAACAAAGTTTTTTAGTGCTCCTAAATAGTTCCCTAAATGCAAATTTCCTGTTGGTTGAACTCCAGAAAATACTAATTTTTTTTTACTCATTTAATTTGCTTTATAATTCCTAATTTTTAATAAACCTAACAAATTACAAGATAACAAATAAACAATTCCTGCGAAACCTATAATAATAAATAAGTAAATTGACTTATAATTGTAATCGTAATCGAGATAACTAGCATATTTTTCGAGAGTGAGTAGTAATACTAATGACATAATTATTGTAGAAATTACAATTTTTAAAATATTTAAAAATAATTCCTTTTGTAATACTAAAAAGCTATTTTTTTTGAGTAAAAATAAATAAATAAAAACTCCTATCCACGTTGATATAGATGTAGCTATTGGAATGATAATAAATCCTAAAGAATTGAAGAAGCTTAAACTTATAATAACATTTAAAAAAACAATAAATGAGGAAATATAAAAAGGAATTTTTGTATTGTCCCTTGCAAAGAAAAAGTTAGCTAAGATTTTAATCAATGCAAAAGCTACAATACCATAACCAAAAAACATTAAAGCTGTTGAGGTTATTTTAACATCTTTTGAGCTAAAAGAACCATATCCAAATAGTCCGTTTATTATTTCTTGAGAAGTAATTATTAAACCTAAACTAGCTGGTAGAGAAAGTAATATAGATAGCATTAATGATTTATTTTGAAGATCGCTAACTTTTTTAAAATTTTTTGTTTTAAATGCTTTTGAAAGAACTGGTAAAGAAACAGTGCCCACAGCTATACCCGCTACAGCTAAGTTTATTTGATAAACTCTATCCGCATAATATAAGTATGAAACTGCACCAGACTGAAATGAGGCAATAATAGTCCCCACTAAAATATTTATTTGAGTAACTCCAGAAGAAAAAATACTCGGAATTAATTTTTTAAAAAAAAATTTCACTTTCCCAGTAAGTTTATAATTAAATCTTACTTTTGGTTTATAAAATTTAGTGGTCATATAGATTAAGAAAATTAATTGAACTATACCCGCTATAGTAACTCCAAAGGATAAAAACTTTGCTATATTTAAATTTTGAAAATATGAAATTACAATACTAAAAATTAATACTAAATTTAAAATAATGGGTGCAGCAGCAGCTGCAGCAAATTTATTGTTAGAATTAAGTATTCCAGAAAAAAAAGATGATAAACTTACAAATAATAGAAAAGGGAAAGTTATCCTCGTTAATTCTACGGCCAGATTAAATTTTATTTCATCAGTTATAAATCCTGGTGCAATCAAGTAAACTAAGTATGGTGTAAATATCTCTGCTAATGTTACAATAAAAGTTAAAATTAGAAGCAATAAGCCAAATATGTCATCCGCAAAATTTTTTCCTTTTGTTTCACTTTCTATTTTTGCGGCTGTGTAACTGGGAATAAATGCTGCATTGAAGGTTCCTTCAGCAAATAGACGTCTGAAGGTATTAGGAAGCCTAAATGCAACGAAAAAAGCGTCAGCAAAGATTGATGCTCCTAGAAAAAAAGCTATCAAAATATCTCTAAGGTAGCCTAAAATTCTGCTGATTAGTGTATAAAAACTAAATATTGAGGTTGAAGAAAGCAGGTTCATAAATAATCTAAATTAGGCCATAAATTTATAGTGAATTAAATTTCTTTATATTACATACTCATAAGGATAAATGCCAAAAAAAACAGAAATTGATCATTATTCAGACAAAGAAGCACTTGATTTTCATATAAAAGGAAAGTCAGGCAAAATTGAGATAAATTCTAGCAAACCACTTACTACTAAAAGAGATCTTTCACTTGCATATTCTCCGGGAGTAGCTGCTCCAGTTAAAGAAATTGCTAAAAACCCTGAACTTGCTTATGACTACACAAGCAAAGGAAACCTAGTAGCTGTTATAAGTAATGGATCTGCAATTTTAGGACTAGGAAATCTTGGAGCATTAGCATCAAAACCGGTTATGGAAGGTAAATCAGTTTTATTCAAACGATTTGCAGATATTGACTCTATCGATATAGAAATAAATAACAAAGATCCTCAGGCTGTAATCGAAACCATCAACAATATTGGAGGAACTTTTGGTGGAATAAACCTAGAGGACATTGCAGCACCAGATTGTTTTATAATCGAACAAAAATTAAAAGAACTTTTGGACATTCCGATATTCCACGACGATCAGCATGGCACTGCAATAATAACAACAGCTGCTTTGATAAATGCTTTAGATATATCAAAAAAACAAATTGATAATGTAAAAGTAGTAATTAATGGTGCAGGCGCATCAGCTCAGGCATGCGCTAATCTTTTTAAAAGTACTGGCGTAAAAAATAACAATATAATAATGTGTGATAGCAAAGGTGTAATTTTCAAAGGGCGACCTAATCTTGATCAATTTAAATCTGCTCATGCAATAGATACAAAATATAGATCTTTAGAAGAAGCTATGGTTGGAGCAGATGTTTTTTTAGGTTTATCTGCTAAAGATGTAGTATCAAAAAAAATGATCAAATCCATGGCAGACAATCCAATTGTTTTTGCTTGTGCCAATCCAGATCCCGAGATCAAACCAGAGCTAATTCAAGAGGTAAGGTCGGACGCTATTATTGCTACAGGAAGGTCTGATTATCCAAATCAAGTAAACAACTTAATTGGATTTCCTTATATTTTTAGAGGAGCGCTAGATGTAAGAGCAAAAGAAATTAATGAAGATATGAAAGTGGCTGCTGCAAATGCAATAGCTCTTTTAGCCAGAGAGAATGTTCCCGACGAGGTTGTTTCAGCTTATGGTGGCGACAGACCAAGATACGGTAAAGATTATATTATACCGTCAACATTTGATCCAAGATTAATAAGCGTTATACCTGCGGCGGTCGCAGACGCCGCAATGAAAAGTGGAGTTGCTAGAAAAAATATTAAGGATATCGAAATTTATAAAGATCAGCTTACAAATAGACTTGATCCAACAATGTCTTTAATGCAAGGGATAAATGCAAAAGTTCGGAAAAATCCAAAAAGAGTTATTTTTGCCGAAGGAGAAGATGAAAACATGCTTAAAGCAGCTATTGAGTTTGGAAGAAACAAATTAGGAACTCCAATTTTAATAGGAGCAGAAAAAAGAATTAAAGAGCAATTAAACAACATTGGTTTAGATAAAAATTATAAAATCGAAATAGTCAACTCTACTAATAAAGAAAAAAGGGAAAAATATGTAAAGCATCTTTATAAAAGATTACAAAGGGAAGGTCAGTTAGAACGTGATGTGGATCGTCTTGTTCGAAATGATCGAATTGCCTGGGGTGCTTCAATGATAGCTTGTAAAGATGCTGATGCTATGGTCACTGGTAATATAAGACATTATGCAGCATCAATAGAAAAATTAAAAAAAGTCACAGATCCACGACCAGGAGAGGAAATATTTGGAATGACAATGATTACTCTTAAAGGAAAAACTATTTTGGTAGCTGATACTAATGTTCAGGATTTTCCCTCTGCTGAAAGGTTAGTGAAAGTTTCAAAATCATGTGTAAGAGTTGCCAGACTTTTTGGATTCGATCCTAAAGTAGCTTTTTTATCTCACTCAACATTTGGTAAGCCGATTTCAAAAAATACTAAACATGTTAGAGACGCTATAGAATTGCTCAAAAAAGAAAAAGTAGATTTTGATTTTGATGGGGAAATGCAGCCCGACGTCGCTTTAAATCCTGTTTATCAAGAGATTTATCCATTTTCCAAAATAGTTGGTAATGCAAATATTTTAATTATGCCCGCACTACACAGCGCAGCCATTTCCACGAAATTGATGAAGGTTTTTGGAGGTGGTAAATTAATTGGTCCTTTATTGATTGGACTGGGCTCTCCAATAGAAGTTGCTCCGTTAAGAGCAAGCACTTCGGAAATTTTGAATTTAGCTTCTATAGCTGCTTATTCATCTGATGTGATTGATTATTCGACTTAATTAAAGTTTGTTTCTACTCAATTCAGTCGCAAGATATATCGATGGATATATGTTATTTACATCATAAATCTTATTTGCCTCATTAATTACTTCTTTTCTCTCGTCAGCAGTCATAGCAATTCCAAAAATATAAATGTTCTTATTTATTGTTTCTAAGGTATAATTTCTTGCTTTTGTCTTCTTATTCAATATCAGTGAAGTTCTCAACTGGCTGGTTATCAAAATGTCTTTAGCCGTTGCTTTAAAATTAGTTTGATCTTTAATGATTATTGCATTTTTTACTGATCTAACTCCTTTTGTTTCCCAGGCCATCTTTGTAATCTTTATTTTTTCCTCTGGTTCATCAACTTTACCTGATAAGAAAATATTTCCATCTCTTACTTCAGATTTGATTGATAGAAAATATTTCTTATCAGCTAGAGCCAATCTAGCTGACAAATTTTTTTGCATAATCGTGTCATCGATTTGCATTCCGATAGTTCTTGGATCAAAGGTGATATCAACTCCAGCGCCAAACCTTCCTAAGGTCGTTGAACAAGCCGTAATCAGTAATATCACTAAAATACTAAAAAATTTTTTCATTCTTTAAACTTAAGCATAATTTATATATGGCTTTTTTGTTCAATTTTTCTTTTGCAAAAATTAGATCAACAGTGTCTTTTAAAGAATACTTCTTAAGATATTTTTTTGCTAAAAAAATTACATTTTTTTCGTTTATATTAATTTTTTTAATACTGCTTTCTGAAATAACCAAAGTTAACTCGCCTTTCAGCTTGTAATTAAGCACATTAAGTTTATCTATATCTTCTCTGAAAAAGGCTTCGTGAATTTTCGTCATTTCTTTTGCAATTAACAATTTTCTTCCAGCATAATAATCTTTAATTTTTTTTAAATAAAAGTTTATTTTTATTGCTGGTATAAAGAAAATCTGTGTATAAGTTTGCTTTGAAAGAGCAGAAAAGACCTTATCTAGCTCATTAATTGTTTTTGGCAAAAAACCGTAAAATATAAATTTATCATCAAAACCCGATGCACTCAGTGCAGAAGTTATAGAGGAAACTCCAGGTATTGGTATAATCTTAATTTTATTTTCTACGCAAGCATTTAAAAGTACTTTTCCAGGATCAGATAGCAATGGCGTTCCTGCATCTGATATCAAAGACAAAATTTTGCCCCTATTAATGTGGCTTAATACACTGCTTATGTTTTTTTTTTCATTAAACTTATGATAAGAAATCAGCTTTTTTTTTATTTTAAGATGATTTAGTAATTTTAAAGAATGACGTGTGTCTTCGCAAAGGATGAAATCTGAATTTTTTAATACATCAATGGCTCGTAATGTTATATCGTCAAGGTTTCCAATAGGTGTTGAAACAATATATAAGCTATTAGTAGAAAAGTTCATAATATGAAAAAAATAATTTATATTTTCCTATATTACATAATATTATTTATTAATTCTAATCTTTTAAGTGACGAAAAAAATAACATACTCAAAGTAGGTCTCTTGGCTCCTTTAAGCGGTGAATATAAAGAGTTGGGAAACTCTTTAGTGTACTCTCTTCAATTAGCGCTTGATGAAATAAATGATGATAAAATATTTATAATTCCTAGAGACTCAGGTTTAAACAATAAAGAAATGCTAAACAATGCTATCAAAGATATTAGGTCACAAGGAGCAAATATTGTAATTGGACCTTTAAGCAATGATGAGTTTGAAGAGGTAAAAAAATATAACGATATGACTTTTATATCGCCATCAAATATTTTACCAGAGTTTTCAGATAACATAATTAGTATAGGGATTAGTCTTGAGTCCCAATTGTTAGCAATAAACAATTTTCTCAAAAAACAAAAAAAAAACAAAACAGTTATTATGTTTCCAAATAACCAATTTACAAATCTAATTGAAAAAAAAATTAAAAAACTTAATCTTAATAATTTTAGAATATTTAAATACAATCCTGATCCTCAAGTACTCACAGGGGAGATTGAAATTTTGACAAATTACTCTCAAAGGAAAAAAAATTTAGAATTAAGGAAAAAGATTTTTGAGGACAAGGAAGACGAACAGTCTATTAAAGAATTGGAGAAATTAGAACAACTATACACTTTAGGAAATGTAAATTTTGACTCTGTTATAATAATTGACTTTGGAAATAATCTTAAAAGTGTTTTAACTTCATTAATTTACACTGATGTGAACGAAAAAAAAGTGTTATTTACAACTGTTAATCAATGGTTTGATAAAAGTATTTTTGTCGAGAATACGATCAAAACACTTTATTATCCTTCTATTGATTATAAAGAGTTCCAAAAATATAATAAAAAATATTTCAAAAAATTTAACTCATATCCTAGTGAAATAACAATACTAACATACGATGCTTTAGGTCTTATATACTATGCTTGGAAACAAAATAGGACTTTATCGTCTACAAGTGATTTTGTTTTTAAAAATAAAATTAAAGGAAAAATTGGAACCTTTAGCTTTAGGGACAAGTATGTAAGGCAGGAATTAAATATTTATAAAATTGAAAATAATCAATTTATAAAATTTTAATTTTTTTCTTTAGCTTTTGAAAAGCAATATGCCTATGGTCTATTTTTAACTTTTTAGAGTATATCATTTGACCAAAGGTGATGGTATAGTTTCTGGGAATAAAAATTGGATCATAACCAAAACCGTTTTTACCAGATATTTTTTTTGAAATTATTCCATGTATCTTACCAATTTTAGTTACCATTTTTTTTCGTTTTTCTTTATATGAAAGAGAACAAATGAAATAAGCTGATCTATCTTTTTTATTTTTCATTTTTTTTAAAATAAATTTCATTGCTTTGAAAAAACTTCCTTTTCTTTTTGCTAATCTAGCTGAAAAAATTCCTGGTTCATTTTTAAGAGATTTAATACACAAACCGGAGTCATCAGAAATTACTGGATAATCAACAAATTTTGAAAAAAAATTTGCTTTAAGCTTTGAATTTCCATTAAATGTTTTGCTCGTTTCTTTTGGACTTGGTATTTTAAGTGTTTCTGGTGAAATTTTTTTATATTTTTTAGACATCAAATAGGCGATTTCCTTAAATTTTCCTTTATTATGTGTTCCAATCAAAATTTTTTTCATCTCTATCTAGTAATTTAATAAATATTTACTATATAGCAATCGTATGACAGATAATAACAAAAACAATCCTGACAAAGTTAAAGATCATATAAAAAATGATCCAAAAAATAAGGTTGAAGAATTATCAGTTGAACAAAAACTAAAAGAAACTGAAGACAAACTACTTCGATCTTTAGCTGAAATTGAAAATCAAAGGAGAAGATTTGAGAAAGAAATTAAGGATGCTTTCGAATTTGGCTCCTATAACTTTGCCAAAGAAAGTTTGGCTATACTAGATAACTTACAGAGAGCTAAAATAGCAATTAAAAATGATGAAATTTTAAAATCAAATAAAGATCTAGAAAGATTTATAGAAAATTTGTCAATAATTGAAAAAGACTTAATTTCAATATTTGAAAAAAATAGGATCATCAAAATTGAGGCTAAAGGAAAGAAATTTGACCCAAATATCCATCAAGCAATGACTGAAATAGAGGATGATAATGCTGAAGTTGGAACAGTAATTCAAGAAATTCAGCCAGGCTATATGTTGGGCGATAGATTGTTAAGACCTGCATTAGTAGGTGTAGCTAAGAGAAAAAATTCAAAAACTGAGGAAAAAAACGAAAAAAAAGAGGATTCCTAACCTTGTAGAAAGAAAAAAAACACCCATATAAAAGTAAACAAAAGGATTAACAATAAATGAGTAAAGTAATTGGAATAGATTTGGGAACTACAAACTCATGTGTAGCGATAATGGATGGCTCACAGGCTAAGGTTTTAGAAAATGTTGAGGGTGCAAGAACTACTCCTTCAGTTGTTGCTTTTTTAGAAAATGATGAAAAATTAGTAGGACAACCTGCAAAAAGACAAGCTGTGACTAATGCTGGAGATACTATTTTTGCAGTGAAGAGACTTATAGGTAGAAAATTTGATGGTCCGTCTGTTCAGAAAGATATTTCTAAAGTTCCCTACAAAATTGTAAAATCGGATAATGGTGACGCTTGGGTAGAAGGAAAAGGAAAAAAATACTCGCCAGCCCAAATTTCTGCATTTGTTTTACAAAAAATGAAAGAAACAGCTGAAAAGTATTTAGGTCAAGCCGTTACGAAAGCAGTTATTACTGTACCAGCTTACTTCAACGACTCCCAAAGACAAGCTACAAAAGACGCAGGTAAAATTGCTGGTTTAGAAGTTTTAAGAATTATTAACGAACCTACTGCAGCCTCGCTTGCTTATGGTTTAGATAAAAAAGGTGGAAAAAAAATAGCTGTATACGATTTAGGTGGTGGAACATTTGATATATCTATCCTAGAGATTGGTGATGGTGTATTCGAGGTTAAATCTACAAACGGAGATACTTTTTTAGGTGGTGAGGATTTTGACGACGCTATTGTCGAATATCTTGCAACTGAATTCAAAAAAGATAATGGAATTGATTTAAAAACCGATAAGTTAGCTCTTCAAAGACTCAAAGAGGCGGCTGAAAAAGCTAAAATTGAACTTTCGTCAGCTGCTCAGACAGAGATAAATTTACCTTTCATAACCGCAGATAAATCCGGACCAAAACATTTAAACCTTAAGTTCACTAGAGCTAAACTCGAAGCTTTAGTACAAAGTTTGGTTGATAGAACTTTAGAGCCTTGCAAAACAGCTTTAAAGGACTCTGGTTTTTCAGCAGCAGAGATCAATGAGATAGTGTTAGTTGGCGGGATGACAAGAATGCCAAAAATAATCGAAACTGTTAAAAATTTTTTTGGAAAAGAACCAAATAAAAGCGTTAATCCCGATGAAGTAGTTGCGATGGGCGCTGCTATTCAAGGTGGTGTGCTACAAGGTGATGTAAAAGATGTATTGCTTTTAGACGTAACTCCTCTTTCACTAGGTATTGAAACGCTTGGTGGAGTTTCGACAAAATTAATTGAAAAGAATACCACAATTCCTACAAAAAAAAGTCAGGTCTTCTCTACAGCAGAAGATAATCAACCGGCAGTTTCAATAAGGGTGTTACAAGGTGAAAGAGAAATGGCTGCAGACAATAAAATTCTTGGAAATTTTGAATTAGTAGGTATTCCACCAGCCCCAAGAGGAACGCCTCAAATTGAAGTTACTTTTGACATAGACGCTAACGGAATTGTAAGTGTTTCAGCCAAAGACAAGGGAACAGGTAAAGAGCAAAAAATTCAGATCCAGGCATCAGGGGGTCTTTCTGAAGATGAAATTCAAAAAATGGTAAAAGATGCTGAAGCAAATAAAGAAGCAGATAAAAAGAAAAGAGATACTGTTGACGCTAGGAACCAAGCAGACAGCTTAGTTTTTTCTACAGAAAAAAGTCTAAAAGAACATGGAGACAAAGTTTCAGCTGAAGAGAAGAAGGCTATTGAAAATGGAATAGCCGATCTTAAAAAATCTTTAGAGGGAACTGATGTTGAAGATATAAAGAAAAAGACCCAAAGTTTAATTCAAGTTTCTATGAAACTAGGGGAAGCAGTTTATAAAAGCCAACAGAAACCTGATAATAATGATAAAGGAACTGGTGGAACAAAAGATGCTAAACCTGGTGAAAAAGATAATGTAGTTGATGCAGATTTTGAAGACGTAAAAGAAGATAAAGAGAAAAGCGCCTAAGATTAAAAGTAAGGAGACGTCCTGTGGCTAAAAGAGATTGTTATGATGTCTTAGGTATTCCGAGAGGAGCTTCAAAAGAAGATATCAAAAAAGCTTACAGAAAATTAGCGTTAAAGTATCATCCAGATAAAAATAAAGGTGATAAAGCTTCCGAAGAAAAATTTAAGGAGGCAAGTGAGGCATATCACATACTTTCAGACGATAAAAGAAAAGCAAACTACGACCAATTCGGACATGCAGCATTTGAAGGTGGTGGGGGATCCGGTGGCTTTCAAGGATTTGGTGGTTTTGATAGTTCATCTTTTTCAGATATTTTTGAAGATTTCTTTAGTGATTTTAGTGGAGGCAGCTCAAGGAGAACGAGCAATAGAGGTAATGACTTGAGGTATGATGTAAGTATCGCCCTTGAAGAAGCTTACAAAGGTACAGAAAAAAACGTAAGATATACAACTTATAAAGCTTGTAAAACTTGTTCAG
>Ga0066364_10000014_pt1 | contig 23926 bp, 13 predicted proteins | sample Knorr_S7_td_Surf_FD_70970 | JGI IMG/M metagenome (GOLD analysis project Ga0066364, IMG submission 70970) | Marine microbial communities from Southern Atlantic Ocean transect - Knorr_S7_td_SurfaceA_ad_6m_LV_A | ecosystem: Environmental > Aquatic > Marine > Oceanic | place: Southern Atlantic...
ATTGCCGCACCTGAAACAATACCACCACTTGCAAATGCAAGTACTGAAGTCATTGCTCCAATTACAAAAGCCGCTTTGGCAGGATTACCTTTTGCAAAGTCGGCATAGCCATCGACCATAGTCATGATCTTCTGGCCCATTGGATTGCCTTCTAATTTTGTTTTTAAATTTGCTTTTAATTTTTCAAATTGTGCATCGAAGTTTTTTACTGGTCCGCTATCCTGTGCGGCCTTAAGTAATTGATCAATCTGATCTTGAAGTTTCTTGGCTTGAGCACCTACAACTTGTCCTGCTTTTCCTAATGCAGTTTTGTTGTCACCACTGTCAATGGCAACTTTTTCTGCGTTGGTAAAGATCCCATCAATCTGTTTTGCATCAAGTGTTTGTTCAAATATATGATTGATGCTTTCGACCAATGGCCAAACATCTCTTTCCCACTTGCCAACGTATATGCGTTGTGCTTCATTAAGATCTTGCCAACCTTCCGCAAGTATCGTTTTTGATTTTAAATTATAAGATGTAACTTCACCTAGTTGCATTAAACTTCCTTACAATAATTTTACTAGTTCTGCTTTTTGTTGTGCGTTCAGTCCGTCAAGAGCTTTTTGTATGTTTGCCGGAATAGTTGCACCACCTTTTCCTGGAGTCGGCGCTTGAGAAGTACCACCTGCTGGTGCAGTACCTCCGCCACTGTATTTTTGTCCAAGTGTCTGTGGAGCATCAGCATCTGTTCCTGCCAATGATTTTCCAAGATCACCTTTGAATGTGTCCTGTGCAGTTTTTTGTAATATATCATCAACCTGTTTAGGAGTAATCTGTCCTTGCAATCCTTTTAGTCTCGCGGTAGAAAGACCTTGTTTTTGCATGAAGTCCTGTAGGTCAGTTATTTTTGGTGCTTTAGGATTGCCACCTATTTGTCCCATATGTTGACGATATTGGGTGAATATTTCTTTGGCACGTTTGTTTGCGTCAACTTTTCCAGTCATTCCAGCGGCGGTGCCTTTGGCACCCACGGCGCCAGCCACTTTTGCGCCTACTTTACGTGCTATGTTACCTAATGCACTACCACCAGGAGCTTCGTTAACTGCATCTGTGCTTGTTATTTGCGTTATTTTCATGGTTTACTCTCCTGTTACTTTATATTTATACATAATTCATCGACTACACCCCGTAAATATTGTAATGCCTCAAACGAGATATAATGTTTTTGAGAAAGGCAACTCGGAACCCTTAACCCAATGTAGCGATATTCACGAAGCGGATATTGTTATACAACAGTTAAAGGATGCCAATCCACACAAAGAATATGCAGTGGAACCTGTTGTTGTCTACGATAGTGATGCTTTTCGTTATGGACGCGATCCGGAATTGCATTAGTAGTTGAGCTAAAGCTCAACTTTGTTTTCGTTATCACTCAAACAATTTTATTATATGAAATAAGTTGCGAAGCAACTGCTATCATGTAGATAGTTGAGCCATACTTCGCCCGTCTCCGGGCAAAGCTATGATGCCATCATGTAAGATGAGCTTACCATCTTAACTAAGAAGATTGCATTTCTGCATGGAGGCGGTAACCCGTCAACCCCCTACTTCAGCCTTCGCATAAGTTACGGAACATTAACACACCCTAGTTAAGCAAAGTGTGTTAACATTGTGGTTGCTTTTTCTCAGAGCCACGATCTTTTAATACCTAAGTTAGTATCAACCTTGCAACGCACCAGTTCCAGTCATAAGATCAGTATGACCTCAAGGTGAGTCGAGCTATCCCGACCAAACAATGTTGCTATATAGAATTTTATTTTGCCTTGAGTGCTTCTTTTAATAATTTAGATCCGCCTACTCTCACGTTTATTATGCCATTGTAGTATTCATCTGTTTCTAACACTCTACGTTCAAACTGTTCTCTTGCCTCTAAATAACTTGCTACGCCTCTGCTTGGACAATAATGTAATATTTCTCTTGTGAATTTTTCTTCGCCTAGTTTTTCTACGTCTAATTGCAAATGATCTGATGATCCCCAGTAGTCACGCCAGTCACTTTCAACTTTGCTTCTACGTTTGTTTATCTTACCCTTGAGGGGTGGGCGTGTCTTTCTGAATTTTGCTAGTTTTTTACCGACATATTTCATACCGTTGGTTGTATTTGTGATCAAGTACACAAATGCCTCACAGTCTTCAGGTAAGTTTTCTACGGTTTTTCCTTGATATGTCCAGTGCATTATAAAGATACTTACACTTAATCTTTATTTGGATCTTCTTTTTTGGCTTTGTAGTCGTCTATTATTTCTTTTCTTCGGTCAGTAGCAAGTCTACGTATCTCGCTTAACCATTTTCTAGCAGAACGTTTAGTACGTTCGCTCTTGCGTATTTCCCAGGCTTCGTTAGCCTTGTAGTATTCTAGATATGCTTTTGTTAGTTTGTCGTGTGTATCGTCCATTATGTCATTACCTCTACATCATTATCATATGATGTAAATCCATTTTCTTTGATAACTTTCAACACGTTTGTAACACGACTTGCTAATTCTTCTTTGTGTGATATCAAATAAATGTTTTTTTGACGTTCTCTGCCCATTTTCTTCAATACAGCAATGGCATTTTCTACACCATTTGCATCCATACCACTATCAACCAATTCATCAATAAACAACAGGTTGATGTTTTGATACAAACTTTCCCACACATCTCTGAATGCCCAACTTAATCCTAGTATCAGTCTGTTTCTTTCACCTCTTGACAAGTTGTCAAAGTCTAGATCCTGTCCTAGTTGTGTGATTTCAACAGTTAGATCATTTTTAAATACCACTGTGTGTGGTAGTTGTAGTCTATCCAAATAATGTGTAAGTCTATTGTTTAGATATGCTAGATTTTGATCAATGATCTTCTTCCTAATGAAAGAATCTTTGTTTGTCAACAGCTTGTATAAAAAGTCTTGGTGATCCTTTGTGTCATTTAATTCATTAACGGCATCCCAGTTTATTTCTTGTATTGCAGTTTTTTCTAAATCATCAATTTGTTCTGTGTATGGATCAAGTTCATCAGTCTTTTCTTTTAAACTTTGTTTCAAACTGTCAACGTTGCTTCTGTGTTGATATGCTTCTTTGGCAGTTTCATAAAATGTGTTTGGCTTACTGTCAAGTTCTCCTATATCTTCAATAAGTTTTTCAACCTTTTGCATTTTTTCAGCCATGCTTGTTTGATAAACGTGTGCATCACCATAATCTTTTTGCAGTTTATCTTTCATTTCTTCAAGTTTGTCATCATGCAAGTCTTGACCACAAGCATAACATTTGGCAGTTTCAAGTTCATCAAGTTGTTTACCAAGTTTGTTTACATTATTATCAGCTTGTTCTAATGCACGTTCAACAGTTGCACGTTCTTTTCTTAAATTAGTAAGATGTTTACTGTTTTCTTCCCAAGTTTTTAGTTTTTCATGATCTTCAAGTTCACTATCTATGTCAAGTTGCTCTAATTCACGTATTGCTTTTTCTAGTTTATCTCTGTCTTGTTTGTTTTGTGCAATCCAAGCCTTTTTTCTGCTGTGCAATCTTTCAATATTTTCTTTTATCTTATCATTACTGTTTGTAATTGCTTGTATTCTTGCATTTTCTTCTGTAAGTTTGTCTCTTGTTATTTTTGTTGCCTCTCTTAATAGATCAGCTTTTTCAGAAAGAATAGTAATACCAAGTAATTGTTCTATTATAGCACGTTGATCGTTGGGCTTTAGTGCTAAAAAGGGCTCTGTGTAAGTGTTAAGTGCCACAATATGCTTGAACATATCATGACTCATACCTAACAAGTCATTTATATCGCCTTGTGTTTTACGTGAATCACCTTGGCTTTCATCTGTAAGTTCTTGTTCTTTTTGATCTATGTAAAATTTAAGTGTGTTAGGTTTACGTCCTCTTTCTATTCTGTAATCTTTGCCATTTTTTGTAAATGCAAGAGTAACCAACATACCTTTGTTGTTTGTTTTGTTTACAAGATTATCACGTCTTATGTTTGTAAGTGCTTGTCCGTATAGTGCATAACTTAAAGCATTAATAATTGTTGTTTTACCTGTACCGTTACGTGATCCACTGTCGTCTCCACCTTGATCTAAGTTTTCACCTAACACCAATGTAAGCTGTTGCTTGTTGAAATCTACTGCCTGTGTTGTATTACCAACACTCATAAAATTTTTAACTGTCAAATCTTGTATTCTAATCATCTTTGTTTAGGTCTCTATAAATTTGCAACAATTTACCTTTGTTAAATTGTTCTGATTCAATTGCTTCAATCTCTTTTGCAACTATTTCATCAACACTTTCAAACTTTGTAATGTCGATATCTGAATTCATTTCTTCTTCTTGTGTGTTTGGTATTAAACTTATCTCTCTACAGTTGTACTGATTGATAAAAGTTTCTTTTATGAAGTTTGCTTCTTCATAACTAATAGGCAAATCAAGTGTAACTCTTAGATACATCTTAGATTTCAGTATAGTTTCTTTTTCATCAAGCAGTCTTGATAATTTTATTGTTCTATACTTGGGACAATTCCACCAATTGATGTACTGCGGTTCGCCACCATGTTCTAGTATCATCATACCACGTTCGTCATCCCACGCATCTGCGTAATTGTGTGGCAATGCGTTACCAATGTAATGCACAGGACCTTTGACTTGACGTTTGTGGAAGTGTCCACTAAACACATATTCTTGATGTTTGAAGTGATCTGCTTGTAATTCACCAGTGTCTGGCATCTGTACCATTGCATTCATGTAAAAGTTAGGAAGTTCAAAGTGTCCAAAGATGTATTTGCTTTTTATTTTAGGAATCTTCTTCCATTCATCTCCAACCAACCAAGGAATAAGTGTTACATCACCTTCAGTCATCATCTCATTTACCATTGTGATGCCTTCAATGTGTCTTGCAAAGTCTATGGAGTTGATATCTCTTTTGTCTTTGTAGTATAAGTCATGATTGCCAGGAAAGAAATAAAACTTCTCAAATGCCTTGCCTAGCTTTTCAAGACTTCTAATAGTTGCGTCCATGGTCAGCATATTCAAACTGTTTCTGTTGTGATGCCAGTCGCCACAAAAGATACCAGTTTCGCAACCGTTTTCTTTGGCTTGTTCTATATACCAATCAATAAATTCTTCACAGTCATCATTGTGAACTTTTGAATTAGACTTCAATCCAAAATGGATGTCTGTAAATACTGCCGCTTTCTTAAACAAAATATTTCCTCGCGATTATCATAGTGTACACGAAATAAGTGTATTTGTCAAATACTTCCTTATTCTTTTTCTGTTGTTTTGTTTGCTTCTTTAACTTGTCTTTCCCAAGTGCCTTGGTTCTGTCTAGTGAAAGATGGATTCATGTGATTCATTTCCAGTATATCGTCACGTATGTTTTGATTACGTTTTTCAATATTAATGATTCTCACAAACGAATTCGTTACTGCCGCTGTGTAATATGCAAAAGGATTATTCGATTTTGATTCATCAAACTGCAAACCTATCTGTGTAAGTTGGAGAATAGCTTGTCCTTTCATTTCATCATTGTATGTGTAACCTCTAACGTTACCTCTTGTTGCATATCGTTCACATAGTTTCATCCACATCAATGCAAGTTTGTTGGTTGCCATTCCGTGGCTTTTATTGAAGCTACCATTTGACATTCCGCCTTCCCAATGGCTTTTGCCTACACATATCAATTCATCTTTGTCATTAAATTTGAAGTGTTGGAATGGTGGAAAGTTCAATTTTGTCTTTGTATCAGCTATGTTTTTTGGATTTTTCTTTCTACCTTTTTCTTCTGGAATGTGATCATACGTCATAATTCGGAAAACAACATCGGTTTTTGCTATTTTTCTGTAGTCTACGGCACAATCAGCCTGCTTAACACGTTCACCTGCTTCTTTCCTTTGCTCATATTCCTGCAAACCAAGCCTTTTTGCCTTGTTTCTTTTGGCATCTGCTATGGTTCTGATGTTTATTTTGTCTATACTTGGCAGGATTATGTCATAACGTGCAAAATCGTCGTCTGTGTAACTGCAAAACGTGTTCTTTGACTTATGTATCTCCGCCAGTATATCTCTGTTATTGAGATAGTTCACTCTCTTCATTGTATTCTCCAAATATTCCGAGTTATAGACGGGGATGTCTTAAGTAAATAAATATTATTATAAACTACGCACATAACTTTGTCAACTAAATATATGTAAGGAGTTAGCCAAAATGACTACATTTAAAAACGGAAAAATAAGAAACGACCATATTATTCGTGCAGATGGTTTAGCTGATTTTGAACGCCACGCAAACGAATTTGATATGAGTGGGTCTACTAAAGGATCTGATCCAACAGCTAGTGGTTTCAACTTCGGCAAAGATCCGTTTGTAAATGGAGTCAAGGATTTTTTCAATCCCAGTGAATTAGCAAAAAGTATACGCAGTAAAAATGCTCCTGTAGATGGAATAAGCGGTGTTAAACGTGTGAAAGAATCTGCACCAGCAGGTTTTAAAAAATCAACGGAACAAGACTGGAGAGTAAAATTAAGTATTCCCACTATTGAACCTTTTAAATCCTCTGCCTTGTTGTCACCTTTAAGACACACTGGCGGTTTAGTTTTTCCATACACACCTTCAATCATTGTATCGCATAGTGCAAACTACAATGCTATTGCCCCTACACATACTAATTATCCTTATTATGCGTATCAAAACTCACAAGTGGATCAGTTGGTTATCACTGGTGACTTTTTTGTTCAGAATGGAATAGAAGCACAATATTGGGTGGCGGCTTTACATTACTTAAGAAGTATGTCAAAGATGTTCTTTGGAGGAGAAGCTGACACAATTGGTGCACCTCCGCCTATCGCAAAACTAAACGGATATGGTGATCATATTTTCAATAATGTTCCTGTCATCGTAACACAGTTTACAACTGACTTGCCGCAAGACGTTGACTACATAGCAACAGGATTTTCAACAGGTCAGGAAAAAAGACGGTCAGTTGGTTCACCTCAGTATGGTCAAACAGAAATTTATGCAGATGGAAAGACTATGACAGGTTGGGCACCTACACAATCATTAATTACTGTAACTGTACAACCAGTCTACTCAAGAAGCGAGATTGCACAGTTCAGCTTAAACAAATATGTCAACGGTGGATACATTGCCGATGGTAAAGGATTCATCTAATGCCAAATTACAAAGAATCAAGTCCTTACGCCGACACAAATTATAATGACACTAATGCTTATCTAAATCATTTTAAGGTTAGACCTATTCCAGCTTCAAGTGATGATGTTGTTTATCAGATAGAACCACAGTATCACCAAAGACCAGATTTGTTTGCTTATGACATCTACAACAATCCAAATCTATGGTGGGTGTTTTGTCAACGTAACATGGACACAATGGAAGATCCTATATATGATTTCAAATCCGGATCCAAGATTTACGTTCCAAAAGGGGCCGCGTTAAAGACAGTACTAGGAGTATAGGTTATGGCAATTCCTAATAGGATAACAGTTGACCTAGAGAGAGCTGGCAAACTAGAAAGCGAAATAGAAAAAAAATTACAAAGTGGACAGTCCATTGGAAGTGTCATGGACGAATCTCTTGCAGTTGTAAAAAATGAAATATTCCAAACAGAAGAACTAGGTGGTTCAGCAACAATAGATGTTGATTCAATTGCTGACGGTACCACAAGTTCTTACACAGGAGCAACTACAACAAATAACAAAGTAATTGCCAAGCAAAACACAGAAGAAGTTGTACTTGATGACATAGACTATGACGCTAGTTTTAGAAAAATGCGTGATCACAAAGTTGATTCAATACATTTAATTGAAAACGTTTTACACAAATATAGATCTTTCAACACAGTATGGTCAATGTTTTGTCTTACACCAGAAGAAATGGCAGATCCAGACAACACATACATGACTAGTGAACCACAAACTGTTTTAATCAAAGGTGCAGGTGGAATAGGAAATTATCAAAGTGAAAGACGTCCTAAAACAAGATTAGAAAGAGCAGGCGGCAAAGTTGAATACTACATTGAAAATGTAAGCATCAAATCTATAATAGGATCAAGTGGTCCAACCAGAATGCCTCCTGTGCATAATTTTAATTTTACTGTCAAAGAACCTTACAGCATGGGACAGTTTTTAGAACTGTTACAGATAGGGGCCATGCAGGCAGGGTATGAAACTTACATTGGATCACCATTTTGTTTGATGTGTGAATTTATTGGACACACTGACAATGATAAAACAGAAAGGGCTGGAAAAAGATTCTTTCCTATCCTTTTAAGTCAGTCAAACATGACTGTTGATCAAGGAGGTTGTGTATATGAAATACCAGCCATATCAACATCAATGGGAACCAATGCTGATAGTGTGCAAACAATCAAACAAGATATTACTATCATAGGTGGAACTGTAGAAGAAGCATTACAAAGTGGATCACAAAGTTTAACAAGAGTTATTAATAGTGCATTACTAGATAGAGAAACAAAAGAAGAAACAACTTTCTCTGATGAATACATCATATTATTTCCAAAATCAAAAGATCTTTCAAGTCGCAAGTTCAAAGGTGAACAGCAGGGAGATTCAGAAACATCTGCAACTTATGATCCTGAAAAAGAATATGCTTCAAGATATGGAGAAACCACAAGTGTAAGACAGGTTGATTATGAGACTTGGGTAAAAAACGTCACAGGATTTGCTGTGAAAAGATCAAAAACCTCAGATGCACTCAAAGCCAACTCTTTAAAGCAAGAAAACATAAATCAAATTGGACAAGGAAAATTATTGACAGACAAGCTAGGCAAGGGTGGCATACGTCCTGGAAACTACTATGCAAGTTATGACAAAGAAAAAAATGTATTTGAACAAGGAGCAATCAGCATTCCACAGGACAAGAGAGCATTCAAGTTTGAAAAAGGAACAAAACTGAATCAAATAATCGAAGAGATGGTTGTGGCCAGTGAATGGGCTAAAAGCATTACAGATAAAGCAACTGATCCAGAAGGATTCAGGGATTGGTTTACAATACAAACAAAGATGTATTTTGTTCCTGTCAAAGACACAGCGGTAAAAAAAGGAAGAATGCCACGCATATATGTTTTCCAAGTTATTCCTTTCAAAGTACACAGTTCAATTTGGCAAGCACCAACAGATCCGTCAAAAGGAACAAAGGAAATATACAGAAAACTTTCCAAGATTTACAACTATCTGTACACAGGAAGAAACAAAGATGTCTTAGAGTTTGACATTAGATACAACACAAGATTTTTAACAAATGCTCCACTTACCAAAGGTAAGGACACAGCACAACAACAAGACAAGGGCGATTCAGCAACAAGTAATAATAATGCTGATGAACAAAACATTACCCAAAAAGAAGGTAAGAAGGAAGAAGAAAGAGTTTATCCTGTCAAGAATTTGCAGGACAGTGACATACAAGTAATAACCTCTGGTATGCGTGGTACAGATGCAAGTACCAAAGACATTATAGCAAGAGAGTTTCATCAAGCATTGATTAATTCAAATGTGGATTTGGTAAGATGCAGATTAAAGATAATGGGTGATCCTTGGTTTCTTGCTGACAGTGGCATGGGTAACTATCAAGCAGAAAGCAGTCCTATCATATTCAACACCAAAGACAGAACCATGGATTACGTGAGGGGATTTGTTTACATTGGACTGAACTTCAGAACACCATATGATTACAGCAACAGAGGAATACTTGAAGGTGGAATGGTGGGCGGAGATTCTCTCAAAGTTCCACAGTTCAGTGGCCTGTATAGGGTAACTAAAGTTGAGCATGACTTCAGTGAAGGTCAGTTCACACAGACACTTGAGATACTGAGACAAATGAATCAAACTGGAATTGATACCAAACAAAGTTCGGATTCAGCTCAGGACATAGGTGGTAATGTAAAAGGTGAGGATGAAAGCAAACAAGAAAAATTACCAGGAACATATCAAGATGCCATTCTTAGAAATGCTAATAGTAATAAAAGTTCGAGTTATACATAATGAGTGATCTTCCACAAAAGAATACAAACGTAGATAGAAATTCCAAGCACACAACCGTGGTTGCAAAACCAGGTCCATATGAAGCAAGGGTAATCAACAATCTTGATCCTGAATACCAAGGAGCTCTCACTGTACAGCTTTTGAAAACCAACACCAGTGGTAACGTTAACTTTGCAGAAGGTCAAGTTTACATTGCCAGATACCTTTCACCGTTTGCAGGACAAACACCATCTTGGGGTACAACAAAAAATGATACCTACAAGGATGGACAACAAAGTTATGGTATGTGGTTTGTGCCACCAGATGTGGGCACAAAGGTATTGGTGATATTTGCTGAGGGAAATCCTAATCTGTGTTATTGGTTGGGTTGTGTCAATGACAAGTTCATGAACCATGCCGTTCCGGATCATGCGGCATCAACTTTCACAACTGACGGCACACCAGATGATCTCAAGGGTAAAAAATTACCAGTAACTGAATACAACAAACAGATTGAAACTGGGTCAGGCATTGATCCTACAAAATTTAAAAAGCCATATCAAAAATTGATCACGGACACACTACAAGCACAAGGCTTGTTGGAAGATGAAACACGTGGTATCACAACTTCAAGTGCAAGGAGAGAAGTTCCAAGTGCGGTGTTTGGAATATCCACTCCAGGACCTGTGGACAAGACCAGTGGGTCACCAAAGGTTAGGGTTGGTACAAACGAAAACTTCAACAACATATTCAAGGCAAGACTGGGCGGAACGTCATTGACCTTTGATGATGGTAATGACAAATTTTTAAGAAAGAAATCTCCAAGTGAAGAATCACCAGACTATGCAAATGTAAATGTTGGTGAAACTGATGGAGATGTCACAAGACCACACAACGAGTTGGTGCGTTTGCGTACACGTACAGGACATCAAATACTGTTGCACAACACAGAAGACTTGATATACATTGGCAACAGCAGAGGTACTGCTTGGATTGAATTAACTTCAGACGGCAAGATTGATATATTTGCAGAAGACTCAATCAGTATGCACAGCAAGAATGATTTTAATTTAACAGCGGACAGAAACTTCACCATTGAAGCGGGTGCTAATTTAAGTTTGAAAGCATCAGGTGATTATGTGGGAGACAAGATCCTCAAAGGAAGGGTACAGATAGAATCCAATAAAAACACAAACATACTTGTGGGCGGTAGCACAAAGATCACAACAACTTCAGACTTTGATGTTAACACAGGTGGAGCAAACAAACTCACAGCAGGAAGTACAACTGATATACTCAGCGGCGGCAACCATACAGAAACCGCTACCGAAATCCATATGAATGGACCGCAGGCGGCTACGGCCGCTGTCGCGTCCGCTCTGTCTACGCACCGCGTACCGGGTCATACGACCTACGGTATTCTTTCACAACGTTCTCCACAAGCTGAACCTTGGACACATCATGAGAACTTGAACCCGTTAGCATTTAAAGTTGCTGTAACTGATAGAGATTTAGTCACAACTGTGGCAAATCCATTACCAACACCAACTACTCCAGATGTATTCAAAAAGGAGTTTAAAGCATAGGTAAATATTGATATGGCAGACTTATACAAAAAAATTACAGTTCCTTCAGGAGAAAACATACAACCAACTACAACTAACCGTGCCTATAAAGGTATTAGCACAGTTAATCCTGAGAACAACAGCAAATCATTGTTTGATATAGCATTGATAAAACAAGACATCATTAACAGCTTTCATATAAAACAGGGCGAAAAGCTGATGAATCCAGAATTTGGAACAATTATATGGGATGCCATACACGAGCCATTGACAGAAGATCTAAAAGAAGCAATAGCAAAAAATGTTAGTGATATTATTAATAGCGATCCTCGTGTAGTTGCAGGCACCATAGAGTGTGACAGTTACGAGAGTGGAATACTAATTGACGTAGATTTGACATATCTACCATACAATATTTCGGAACGTTTGAGACTTAAATTTGACGAAGATGCAGGACAGTTTTAAGTACGCACTTAATGGATTAAAATAAATACTTATAATAAGGAAAGCAAATGTCATCGACAAATAGACAAAATAGATTATTGTTAGCTGAAGACTGGAAGAAGGTCTATCAGTCATTCAGAAATGCGGAGTTCAAGTCCTACGACTTTGATAATCTCCGTAGGACAATGATTAACTATTTGCGTCAAAATTATCCAGAAGATTTTAATGATTATATCGAATCAAGTGAGTACCTAGCATTAATTGATCTTATTGCTTTCCTCGGTCAAAACATTTCATATAGAATTGACTTGAATGCAAGGGAAAATTTTTTAGAGTTAGCTGAACGTAGAGAGTCAATACTGCGTTTAGCTAGACTTCTTTCTTATAATCCAAAAAGAAACCAAACAGCAAATGGATTATTAAAATTTGAATCTATTGCAACCACTGAAGATATTGTTGACAGCAACGGAACAAATTTAGCTAACCAAACAGTATTATGGAACGATCCTGCAAACACTAATTGGCGTGAACAGTTTGAAAAAGTTTTGAATGCCGCTTTGCCTGTAAACAGCATTGTAGGTAAACCAATTAAGTCAGACACAGTTGAAGGTGTTCCAACTTTCCAATACAGATTTGATGCAAGTAATTCAGATGTTCCTGTTTATACATTTAGTAAAAATGTTGATGGAAAAAATATGCAGTTTCAGGTTGTGTCAACAGACGTTAACGATGGTATCATTTATGAAGAAGCACCATTGCCAGGAAACAGTTTAGGATTTTTATACAGAGATGATGGAAGAGGACCAGGAAGTTCTAACTCAGGATATTTTGTACATTTCAGACAAGGAGTATTAGATACTGGTACTTTTCAAATTGATGCACCAAGCACAAATCAATCAGTTGGTTTAGAAGCAACCAACATCAACAACACAGACATTTGGCTTTACAAATTAAATTCAATTGGCACTGAAGATCAATTATGGACCAAGGTTGATTCAGTAGAAGGAAATAATATTGTTTATAACAGTTTGCGTAAAAGTGTAAGAAACATTTACGGAGTTCTAAGTAAAACACAAGATAAAGTTGATTTAATTTTTAGTGATGGAACTTTTGGAAACTTACCACAAGGCTCTTTTAGAACTTATTACAGAACATCGTTAAATGATCAATTTAACATTGTTCCTTCTGATCTTGTTTCAATTAGTGTAAACATTCCTTATACAAGCAAAGCAGGAAACAGTGAAACAATAAGTTTAACACTTGAACTAAAATACACAGTTGATAATGCAACAGTATCAGAAAGTAATGCAAGTATTAGAGAGAATGCACCAGCAACTTACTATACACAAAATAGAATGGTTACTGGAGAAGACTATCAGGTAAGTCCATTAAGCATAAGCCAAGAAATTATAAAAGTAAAAAGTGTAAACAGAACATCATCTGGCATTTCAAGATATTATGATCTTTTAGATGCAACAGGAAAATATTCAAGCACAAACTTGTACGGTGCAGATGGAGTGCTATACAAAGATAGTTTCACAGAAAAGACCAGTTTTACTTTTGTAACTAAAACAGATATACAAGGAACCATTGCAAATACAGTTACACCATTGTTGAGTAAAAAATCAATGGTAAATTATTTCTTAACAAACTTTCCAAAAACATTAGTTGCTGACCTTGGTGCAAAATGGTCATCAACAAGCACAAAAACAAATATGTCAACAGGAAAATTTGTTGACTCTAATTCAACGCCTTTGCAAGTAGGATCATTTACTGCAAGTGCTTTAAAATTTATTGAACCTGGCACATTAATTAAATTTACTGCTCCTACAGGTTATCATTTCATGGCAGACAATTCACACAAATTAATGGTTGGTGCGGCAGATCATAAAAATGCAATAACATACAAATGGATGAAAGTTGTAAGTGTAACTGGAGATGGTACAACTGACAATGCAGATGGCACAGGTCCTATAATTTTAAATGACATAATAGATTCTGATGCAATACTGTCTGAACTTAAACCTAAGTTTAGTAAAACTTTACTTGCAGATGTGCAGTCACAGATGACTGATCAAATATTTGCTTACAAGACATTTGGATTGAGATATGACAGTTCATTAAGACAATGGAGAATGATCACTGAAAACAATTTAGATATTTCAAGTGCATTTAGTACAGGTAAAACAGGTGACGTAACTGACCAACAACTTGATGCAAGTTGGCTATTGTTATTTGAAACTGATGGAGAGAAGTATACAATTACTACAAGAGGACAGAGATATATCTTTGAAAGTAATGAAGAAATAAGATTCTATTACGACAGCACACAAAAAATTTATGATAACAGAACAGGACAAATTATAAAAGATAAAATTAAAATATTGAACATCAACACGCAACCTGATTCAACCTCACCATTTAATGTAGATTATCCATGGGAAATATCTTCGGAATATAGAGATGGAGATGGATACATTGATAGCAAAAAAGTTGAAGTTACTTTCTTTGATTCAGATGACGATGGTGTTGTAGACGATCCAGAAACTTTTGTAACATTAGTAAACGAAACAACAAACGCACTTTCAAAATATGTGTTCTTACAAAAATATACAACAAGTGACGGAATAGAAGATTACAAATACATGGACAATTCAACAGGTACAGTAATCATTAAACAGAATGAAAGTTTTGTTGGCGCCTTAAGTCAATACACCAATGGACAAGTGTTTTATCTAGTTACCGAAGGAGTGTTTAAAGTTTATAATTCATCTTCAGCTTCAATTAATTTAACAACAGATTACAAAGCATACATTGGCAGAGATGGATTAAAGTTCCATTACATACATTCTGCAGATGATGATAGTAGAATAGATCCAAGTTCAAGCAACATTGTAGACACCTATCTATTAACAAGAACTTATGACACAAACTTTAGACAATATCTTGATGGTAACATTGAAAATTTACCATTGCCACCAAGCAGTGATAATTTGTTTAACAACTATGGATCGTCAATTAGTAAAATTAAATCTATCAGTGATGATGTAATATATCATCCTGTAAAATACAAAATATTATTTGGAGCAAAAGCAGATGCTCGATTACAGGCAAGTATAAAAATTGTTAAAAACCCAGACCAAGTTGTTAATGATAATGATATAAAAGCAAGAGTTGTTACTGCAATTAATCAATATTTTGCTTTAGAAAATTGGGATTTTGGTGATACTTTTCATTTCTCAGAGATGGCTACGTATGTAATGAACAAAACAGCGCCTGATCTTGTAAATCTTGTAATTGTTCCAAATCAAGAAAGTCAAGCATTTGGAAGTTTATATGAGATTAAATCAGAAGCAGACGAAATCTTTATAAGTGCGGCAACAGTTGATGACATAGCAATTATTGATGCCATCACAGCAAGTAAACTTAAAGCGTCAGGCAATGTAGTTACAACAACTACAAGTGCTACAACAGGCGTAACAAGTGGTGCAACTTATACAACTGGATCAGTTTCAAGTTCATACAGCAATTCAAGTTCTACAAGTACTTCAAGTTCAAGTTCTAGTTCATCTAGTTCAAGTTCTTCAAGCTCTTCTAGTTCTTCAGGTGGCGGATCCTCTGGGAGTGGATACTAATGGCCTATAATGCAAACCAAGAAGAATATCCATTACCGGCAGGAAATCAAAGTAAAGCCCAGCACCGCAGAACAAGTGCGGAACATCTTCCTAAATATTTTAGAACTGCACACAATAAAAAGTTTTTAAGTGCTACACTTGATCAATTATTAAATCCTGGTGTCGCTGAAAAAATAAGTGCATACTATGGCAGAAGAATAGCAACTGCTCGTAAGGCGGCAGACACTTATGTATCTGACGTTAGCACTGAAAGAGAAGAATATCAGTTTGAACCAGCAACTGTAATCAAAGATAATTTAAACAATGTAACGTTTTACAAAGATTACAATGATCTTAAAAATCAAATCAAGGCATTCAATGGAACAGTAGACGATGACAGCAAAGCATTCAGACAAGAATACTATGCTTGGAATCCGCACATTGATTGGGATAAATTTACAAACTTTAGAGATTACTATTGGCTACCAAACGGACCATTGTCAATACCTGTAACAGGACAAGCTAAAGGAATTACAAGCACCTATACAGTAACAAGCATTGACAACCTAGATAACAAGGCATACGTTTTTACTCCAGATGGAAAAACAAATAATCCTACCTTAAAACTTTATAGAGGTCAGACATATAAGTTTGAAGTTAATACTCCTGGAATGCCTTTAAGTTTTAGGACTGCAAGAACTTTAGACAATGACTACCTATACAGTTCAGGCATAAGTGATAGCACACATTCTACAGATGTTGGCACAATAGAATTTACAGTAGACTTACTTGCACCAGACACTTTATATTATGTAAACAGTAATGATATAAATGCAAGTGGGCTTATTCAAGTATATGATGTTTTAGAAAACTCTGCAATAGATGTTGAAGCAGAAATACTTGGCAAGAAAACTTACAAGATGACCAATGGCTATGAAATGTCAAATGGTATGAAAGTTAATTTTGAAGGCACCGTAACACCTGCCAAATATGCTGAAGGCAGTTGGTATGTAGAAGGTGTAGGAGATGAAATTAAACTTATTGCTGAACAAGATGTAATGATACCTGGTACATATTCAACAAGCAGAGCCAATCCTTTTGACTCTGAAGGATTTGACAGAAGTCCTTTTAGTACTGCCAGTGCTTATGCAGATGCACATGATTACATTGTACAAAATAGATCAGCAACAAGTAGAAGTCCATGGTCAAGATATAATAAATGGTTTCACAAAAGTGTGCTTGAAAATATTGCAACCATACTTGATGAACCAGCAGACATAAATCAAACAGGTAGAGCGGCAAGGCCTATTATAGAATTTGATCCTCAATTAAAATTGTATGGCTTTGGTACACAGGCAAAAGATGATGTTGATCTATTAGACACATTTACAGCTGACGTGTTTAGCACAATAGAAGGTGCAATAGGTTACAACATTGATGGAGTAGACGTAGGTGACAACATGAGAATATTGTTCACAGCTGATCCAGACACAAGAGTAGCAGGTAAAATTTTTAAAGTAAAATTTATTACACATAATAACGTTAGACAGATAAGCCTAATTGAAGAAACAGATTCATCTCCATTAGAAAATGAGTGTGTGCTTGTACAACAGGGAGAAACTTACAAGGGCAAGATGTGGTATTACAATGGTACCAAATGGTTAGCTGGACAAGAAAAAACATCAGTAAACCAAAGTCCAACCTTTGACTTGTACGATGTTAATGGAAATGATTTTAAAGATGCAACAACTTACCCAAGTTCTACTTTTACAGGAACAAAACTTTTCAGTTACAAACGTGGCACAGGAGCCAACGATAGTGTTTTAGGTTTTCCTTTAACATACAGAGCATTAGTCAACACAGGAGATATTGTATTTGATTTCAATCTACTTACTGATACTTTTACATATCAACAGATGAACGCAACGTTTTCTGGAAAAACAGATGTAGGTTTACTAAGAAGATATACAGATAGAACAACATTTACATACGCATCTGGTTGGACAAAAGGATATGAAGAAAGCAAACAGTTGGTGCGTAGACAATATGTTGTAAACACACAGCTAAATGACTTTGCTATTGATGTTTACAATAGAAGCGGTGATATAAATGATTTATGGGCAAGAGTTTATGTAAACAATAAAGCAAAATCAAGCGGACTTGATTACACAATAAACAGATTAAATGGAATCGCTTATATAAGATTTGTAAATGATTTAGTTGTTGATGATATATTAGTTATTAAAACAAAAAGTGCAACAGTAAAAAATTCAAATGGTGTTTATGAGATTGCAGGAAACTTAGAACGTAATCCTTTGAATGATAACATTGGAAGTTTTACTTTAGGTGAAGTAAATGATCATGTGTCTAGCATTGTAGAAATGCGTGATGATTTTTCTGGCGTGTTTCCAGGCACTGGCAATTTAAGAGATCTTGGAAACTTATCTGCATATGGAACAAGATTTATTCAATCAAGTGGACCTTTTAATTTAGCAAATTATCATGTAACAAGCAAAGATGCAAACATTGTTCATTCATTAAGATTTGCAAGAAAAGAATATGGCAAATTTAGAAAATTATTTTTACAAACAGCAACTGGTTTAGGATTTGATGGAGCAACAAAAATACACTTTGACAAAGTGATGGAAGAATTAAACAAAAGTAAAACCAACGATATGCCGTTTTACTTTAGTGACATGATTGGTTATGGAACGTTTAAGAAATCTACACACGTTGTTGAAAATACATCTACTCAGTATTATGCTTTGGCAACAAATTTTGATCTTACAGCTTTATCAAATAGGGCTGTCAGCATTTACATCAACGGAGTTCAGTTGATACATGGCACTGATTACAAATTCGAATCCGCATACGCAGGCTTTGTTACAATTACAAAAACAAAAGTTATTAATGATGTAATTGAAATATATGAATATGAAAATACTGACGGAAGTTACATTCCACCAACGCCTACAAAGCTAGGACTGTATCCTAAATTTAAGCCAGAAATTTTTGTAGACAACACTTATCAAACTCCTACAAAAGTTATTCAAGGACATGATGGAAGTATATTTGTTGCTTACAATGATTTTAGAGATGACTTATTACTTGAATTAGAAAAAAGAATTTACAATAATATAAAGGTAGAATATGATGTTGACATTGTAAACATACATGACTTTATTGGCGGAGAATCAAGAGATACAGGATTCAGTAGAGCGGCCAGAGATAAAGCATTACTACCTGACTTTATTGAATGGAACAGAGCAGTAGGTGACCCAGATTACACAGACTTTACTTTCTGGTCAAGAACTAATAGTTTTACTTACAATTATAAAAATACTAGTTCACCGACACAAAAAACAAATCCAGGTTATTGGAGAGCAGTTTACAAAGAAGCATACGACACTGATCGTCCGCATACGCACCCATGGGAAATATTAGGATACAGCGAAGAGCCAACTTGGTGGCAAACTGTGTATGGTGCGGCTCCGTATACAAGTGAAAATAAAATACTTTGGCAAGACATAGAAAAAGGTGCATACAGAATACCTAATGTGCCAATGGTTTACAACGAAAAATATGCACGACCAAACATAACAAAGCATATACCAGTTGATGATGGTGGTAACCTATTAAGTCCATTAGACAGCAACTATGCAAAAAATTACATTAGCAATAGAACGCAAGAACCTTTTGTGTTTGGTGATCAAGCACCAACTGAAAATGCTTGGCGCAGAAGTTCTGAATATCCTTTTAGTTTAGTAACTGCATGGATATTAAATCAACCTACAAAAATTATTGGTTTAGGAATAGACAGATCAAGACTTAAAAGGAATCTTGCTAAAGAAATAATTTATACAGAAACAAGTAAAAGATTAAGATTAAAAGATATTGTGTTTCCTAACACCGTATCAGATACTGAACGTGTACAAACAGCAGGTTTGTTAAACTATGTCGCAGAGTACATGAATAGTAAAACTATAAAATACTACAACAATTATCAAACTGATTTGAAAAATATCACTAATCAATTAGGATTAAAGATAGGCGGCTTCACTGATAAAGCTAAATTTAAACTTATACTTGATAGCAGAACTCCATACAATGAAGGTAATGTTTTTGTACCAGATGAAAACTATCAAATATTTTTAAACAAGAGTAGTGTAGTTGACCTTGTGCCTTACAGTGGCGTTATAATTGAGAAAGTAGCAAGTGGATTTATTATTAAAGGTTACGATTATGACAATCCTTACTTTAAATATATCACACCAATTGAACTTGCAGATGATCCGCTTGTAAGTGTTGGGGGTGTGAGCGAAGATTTTGTTAGCTGGACATCAGGACAAGTTTATTCACCAGGATTTATTGTAAAATTTGCAGACGAGTTTTACATGACAGAAACTTTGCATACTGCTGGTGATAATTTTGAACAAGCAAACTTTGTAAGATTATCAGAACTTCCTGTAAAAGGAGGTAGACAAGCATTTTTCAGACGTCAATGGAATGAAGGAATAAATCAACAACCAACCGAAATAGCTTATGGCACACAAATTAGAACTATACAAGGAGTTGTTGACTTCTTGCTAGGCTATGAAAGATATTTGAAATCACAAGGTTTCATATTTGAAAATTACAACAAAGAAATAAATGAAGTTGAAGATTGGTCTTTGAGTGCAAAAGAATTTATGTTTTGGACTACACAAAACTGGCAAGCCAATAGTGTAATTACATTAAGTCCAGGAGCAATTGATTTACAATTTTATAGAAAGTATCATGTTGCAGATAATTTATTTGATAACTTTTATGGATATAACTTATTCAAGGCAGACGGTAAAAAATTATTACAAGCAAACGTTAATGTTTACAGAGATAATGATAATAATTTAGGTATATCAACCAAGAATACAACAGATGGAATCTTTGCACTAAAAGTTCCTTTGGTACAAATTGAACACGTTTGTTTACTTGACAACAGAACTGTGTTCAGTGATTTCATCTACGATCTTGAGCCTGGTTATAGACAAGAACGTATTAAGGTACTAGGTTACAGAACAGATGACTGGACAGGTGGTTTAAACATTCCTGGTTTTGTGTATGACGACGTAAACATTTCGGAATGGGATTCCTGGAAAGATTATGCTATAGGCGATACAGTAAAATACAAAGAATTTTATTACGTTGCAAAACAAAAGATTCCAGGCAAAGAAGTTTTTGTTGATACTGATTGGCAAAGACTTAATGGAGCACCACGGTCTGGATTACAAGCAAACTTAGATTACAAAGCAAAACAATTTGCAGACTTTTACGATCTTGACACGGATAACTTTGATACAGACCAACAAAGGGTTGCACAGCATCTTATTGGATATCAAAAAAGAAAATATTTGGAAAACATTATAAATGATGATGTAAGCCAATACAAATTTTATCAAGGCTTTATACAAGATAAAGGAACACTCAACAGTTTAACTAAATTGTTTGATGCTTTATCTAACACAGACAATGATAGTGTTAATTTTTATGAAGAGTGGGCAGTAAGATTAGGACAATTAGGTTCATCTCAATCTTTTGAAGAAGTTGAGTATAAGCTAGATGAAAGTAAATTTAGGTTAAGTCCACAGCCAGTTGAATTAGTACAAACAGTAACAGGTGAAGAAACAGATTTAATTTATAGACAAAGACCATTTGAAACCTATTTAAAACCAGATGGTTATGATCATAGTCCTTTTCCAACAAAGTATAAAGATGACGATTACATAGAAACTGCTGGTTATGTTAATAGTGCAGATGTAAAACAAACAGTTGCAAAGTATGATGATATTTTAAATTTAACTCTTACAACTTTAAATGTAGGAGATTACATTTGGGCAGGAACAAGTAAAACAGATGACTGGGACGTTTTAAAATACGTAAGAACAAATGATAAGGTTGTAAAAGTAACTAAAAATGGAACTACAAATGAAGTTGAAATACAACTCAACAACCAAGCAAACTATGTCAAAGATGATATCATTGGTATAGTTGATGTTGCTGATACTGAAAAGTTTTTTAAAGTATTACGATCAGAATTAGATACTGTATTTTGCACAGACAATGGTGAAACTTCAGATGTAGAAACTGCAAATGGATTTGTAACAACATTTACGTCTGCAAGAGTTGCCAACCTTGAAGAAGCAAACACAAGATTATTTGCAGGTGAATTCCAAGTTGGTGAATTACTTTGGGTAGACAACGATAGCACCAACCGTTGGATTGTTTTAAAGAATACACCGCAACACAGCGAGTTACAAGTTATTAGTAACGTTGAAACTGGTGACTCAAGTACAAACTTTGGAAAAGTAATTGGTGCTGATGATAGAAACACAACTCTGGTTGTTGGTGCAAGTGAATCAAACAAGGTTTACATATTCCAAAGAACAAACGATAACACCACTTACAATCATGCACAAACAATTGATGCTCCTGCAAATTTATACACAGGCGATGGTAAGTTTGGTACAGGATTAGATATCAGTTCAGATGCTAAATGGATTGTAATTGGAGCACCAAATGCCAGCAACGCAAAAACAAAATTCAAAGGAACATTTGCAAGTAACGTAAGCTACGTAGAAAATGATATTGTACAATATCAAGAAAACTTTTGGGAGGCACAATTTCCTATTTCTGCGGCACAGGGAACACTTACTTTTAATAGCTTCTATGATCCTACACAGTTAGCAAAAACAACATGGACAGGCACAGCCTACCCAGAAATAGTTTATGCTATAAGAGGAAATTATAATTTTAATTTGCCAACAGATCATATTTTAGTCAGAGCACCTACTTCACAGTATGAAGGATCAGCAGTCGGCGATACATTAGTATTCAATTGGAAACAATATTCTCAAAATTATCCAAATGGTATTTTACCTTTTGGATCGTCAGGACCTGCAATAAGTGAACTTGAAGGAAACAAGGTTATACAAGCAAAAGTTGATGCGGTACTATATTTTGATAATCTTTTAAGAACTCCACAGGTAGGAGATTTAATTAGCACAGGATCAGCGATAGGAAATGTAAATGCAATCAGTGTGCAGAATGTAAACCAAGCAGTCATTTACATCAGTAACATGAACGGACAGTTTTTAGCAAGTGATACTGCAACACTTGGTGGCGTATCAATGGGTACATACACATTGGTAGAACCTGTAAATTCACAAGCGTCATTTGGTGGTTGGTGGAAAATAGATGTTGCAACATCTTTCAACACAACAGTTAAATCAATTATTACACCACAGTTTGTAATACAGGATATCATTACTCAAAATGAAAGTAAGTCTGCAGAAATTTACTACAACACCATGGATGATGTATATGCGTTGAACCAAGTTACTGATCCAACCAAAGGCGGAAGGTTAGGACATCTAAGTTTCTATAATAAACAAGGACAGTCAGACATGAGTCCATTCTGGTTCTTTAGAGGACCTAAGGCTTGGACGGATACTTTAAATGTAGCCAATACATTTACAATGAGAGTAAATGAAATAAGAGGCGGAGCAGGATTAACTTTATATGATCCAGGTGTGCTTGGATTATCTTTCACTTATCTCAATGACACTTTACATACTGTTTATGATTTATGGGACGGATTTGTTGATGTAACATTTACAAATTTTGACAACAATGGTAATCCTTTCATTCCACAGGTGGGTGATATAATTGTTGACCAACAGTCAGGAGCAACTGCGACAGTGGCTTATTTACAGGAACAGTTATTAGATTGTAGATTGTATGTGAAAAATAGAAGTGGGTCATTTAAGTTTGGTAATTTACACAGTGATACAAGTACCATTGCAATCAAAGATGGCGTAAGTGCAGGAGTTGATAGACTTTCAGGTAGACTTGACAATGCAAATATGTCTGGAAGTATTGCAGGTAAACTTGTTGTTGTTAAGAACACAGATAGTACAATGTTGCCTGTTACTGCTCCAACATTTAGAGATGAATTAGAAATATATGTTTATAACAATAGAACAGTAAATGGTGTTGCAAGAACACCTAATACTCCTAATCCTTTAAACAAAGACTGGACTCAAGTGTCTGCTTTAAAATTAGATACGTCTGGAACTCCTAGTAGCTTTACAAATGAAGGAGCATATTTTGTTTACGAAAGAATGGGAACAGGACTTTACAGTTTCCAACATGGTTACACAAATCCTCAAAGAGAGTCAAGCAGATTCTTAGGAACTATTGTTAAGTTAACAAAATCTACACAAAGTGAATTGTATAGATTATTTGTATCTGCTCCAGG
>Ga0066364_10000015_pt1 | contig 23914 bp, 33 predicted proteins | sample Knorr_S7_td_Surf_FD_70970 | JGI IMG/M metagenome (GOLD analysis project Ga0066364, IMG submission 70970) | Marine microbial communities from Southern Atlantic Ocean transect - Knorr_S7_td_SurfaceA_ad_6m_LV_A | ecosystem: Environmental > Aquatic > Marine > Oceanic | place: Southern Atlantic...
TGTAGCAGAAGCAGGTGTAGGAGAATATAAAATTTTACGGCAACTGCGTGATATACAAGGCACTAATCCCAATTGGAAAAGTTTGTATCAATGCGTTATTGTTGCACACACCAGCCCATTCAGAGTGCATACTCCAAAACATCCTTTGCACCAAAAAGGTTTGCACAAAAATTGCGATTTGATCTACAATGATTTAAAAAACAGATTTGATTGGTTTAATGAAAGTTTATCCACTGCCAAAAATTGGTTTGTGCATCACTTTGATGATGACTATCAAATAGGCACATACAAATTGGTAAGAGAAGAAATAAAAAGAATAATTGGTGACGTACCATATCTATCAATAGATCATTTTGGTTTGAGTGCCAATTTAGCAACCGAAACCAACAAACTTGATTTCAGCGATTTTTGGTTGCTGAATCGCGGTAATGTAAACCATTATACGGCAGAAGGAAATCAAATTGTAGCAAAAGCAGTTATTGACAAAATAGAACAAATTTGTTAATATACACAACAAGGAGAAAATTATGAGCGATAGAAAAATGATATATGATGCTCTTGTAGAACACGCAAAAGGTCATATCAAAAAACACTCCGCGAATGTACATATCTACATGGACAAAGCGGTTGGAGTTGGTGAACATCCTGATATTCTTGATGCAATAGAAAAAGAATTAACCATAATTGCACAATATCATGATCAACTTGAAGTTCTAGAAAAGTATATTAAAAAGGCGGATTAATGAAAGTATCTGAAAAGATAAAGAAGAGGCTGAAAGAGGCTGGTATTAGATATCACAGTAATGACAATATTGCTGATTATATTAATGAAGGCGAATTAAAAGAATTGCAGAAAGAAGTGCAAGAGTCTTTTGCAGGTGTATTAGACGCTCTTGTAATTGACACAGACAACGATCACAACACACAAGACACAGCAAGACGTGTCGCTAAAATGTATGTGAATGAAGTGTTTGGTGGAAGGTTTGTTCAACCTCCTAAAGTTACTTCTTTCCCGAACATGGGTTATAAGAGTTTATATACAAGCGGTCCAATATCAATTAGATCAACTTGTGCCCATCACTTTCAGAACATTGTTGGTAAATGTTGGGTAGGCATTGTGCCTAATGGAGATGTTATTGGATTATCTAAATTCAATAGAATAGTGCATCATATTGCTGAACGTCCTCAGATACAAGAAGAGATGACGACACAGATTGCTGACGCACTGAAAAAATATGCAAAGACTGAAAACATTGCTGTTCTTGTGAAAGCAGAACATCATTGCATGACACATCGAGGTGTGCGTGAACATGAATCAGATATGACCACAGCAATCATGCTAGGAGCATTTGATACTCATGCTCCATTGAAAAAAGAGTTTTATGATATTTGTTTGAGTATGAAAGGACATGGTAAATGAGGAAAAAGTTTGAAAAACACTTTGGCGAAGGCACAGCATTTGACTTAGACTATGGCAAAGTTTTAATTATAGTTTTGTTGATCTATATTGCCTTTGTTAAGTAAAATGCAAGTTGAAGAAAAAAAATATTATTATTCAGAAATATTTCACAGTATACAGGGTGAAGGAGAATACACAGGCGTTCCAACAGCATGGATAAGATTTTTTCTGTGTAATTTGCAGTGCAATGGATTTGGACAAAAAGATCCAACAGATCCTAGCACATATGAATTGCCATTTAAAGACTTTGATGTGTCTAGTGTAAAGAGAGTAGAAGACTTGCCCGTATGGGATAAAGGTTGTGATTCTAGTTACACGTGGGCCAAGAAGTTCAAAGGACTTATGGGGCATGAAACTCCTTCTGTGTTAGCAGACAAAATAGTAGATGCTTTAAAAACTGATTCCAATCCTGATGGATTGTTTTTACATCCTGTATCAAAGCAGTATCAACATCTATGTTTTACAGGTGGTGAACCTTTGATGGCAACTGGACAATTGGCTAGTATGGGAATATACAAAGCACTTAAAGGAAAAAATAATTTTCCGAAGTCTATGACATTCGAAACAAATGGCACACAAACATTGAGAGAACCATTCAAACAATGGATAAAAGATATTCCAGAAGAGATATTCTTTAGTGTGAGTCCAAAACTATTCACAGTGTCTGGTGAGAAAACAGAGAAAGCAATCAAACCCGAAAACGTTGCAGAATATCAGGAATGTTCTAATAGAGGTCAACTTAAATTTGTGGTTGGTGCCGCAGATAGAGAATGGGACGAATTGGAAATGACAGTTGAAAAATTTCGAAAAGCAGGTGTGCAATGGCCCGTTTGGGTAATGCCCACAGGTGCTAGAGAAGAAGAACAAGTAGCAACTGCTGGACAGGTGGCTGAAAAGGCATTCAAAAAAGGATACAATGTGGCGGCAAGAGTTCATGTGTATCTATTTGGTAATGCAATTGGAACATAACGGTAGACTAAATGGAAAAAATAAGGTATAATAATAGTTCGGAGGTAAAGAAATGGATATAATCAAAAAGGTAAAAGACGCTTTCGTTAAAAAGAAAGATGTAAAAACTGAAGTGAAAGATCCTAAAATGGAAGCACTGATGGCTGAAAAAGAAAAAGCAACCAAAGATGGAAAACCTTGGGTGGCTGTTTTGAACACACACATTAATAAAGACAATATAAAAAATGGATTTTTTGAACTTGATTGGAACAATGAATTTATTGAACAATTAGTAGACGCAGGATATAAAGGTGAAAGCAACGAACAGATTGTTGACGCTTGGTTTAAAACTATTGCTAGAAATATTTTAGCAGAACAAGGACAAGATCCAAGTAGAGGTGCAGGCTATATTAATACAAAAAATTTAAGTGACGACAAGTCAGAAATTAGTTAGGAGAAAAAATGACAGACTCAGATGAAAAACAAAGAGGACTAGATGCAACTATGGAAAACGAAGGTCAAAGAGATCTTTCACCTATGGTACAAATTTCAATAAAAGAGTACGATAGATTAAAAGATGAAGCAACATCGGCTGGCAAATATATTACAGATCCAAGTTTAATAAGCATCATTGATAAAATTGAAGAATTAACAAGAGCATTAAGAAAGCATATTGTAAGAAAATATTAATATGTTACAAATCCACAAAAGTATGCATCCAATGAATGAGTTCGCTCCTGTATGGAACTTGCCATTATGGTTTGACCAATATGCAAACACAGACGAACTGAGTATTATGCGACAGTGGATAATTGATAATGAAAAGAGCATTATTGCTGAACACAAACACAAAGCAAAAGATGATGGTGGAACTGGGTTAGGTAAAGACAGTCTTACTGCACAATATAACAGTTTTAATTTGTTTAAGGTTACACAAGGAGTTACTGCTTTTAAAAATATGTTTAATTGGTTGGAAGAATCTTATAAAAATTTTATGGGCGAATACAAAACGCAACCAAGAAAATGCATTATGTTTTGTTGGGCCAATGTACTTAGAAAAGGACAACCTATCACAATTCACAATCATGGCGCAAAACACTTTTCATATTTGAGTGGTAATTTGCATTTAGAAGATTACGAAACTCAGACTGTATATCATAATCCTGTGAATCCAAGAATGGTATACGAAACAAAGAACGTTGCTGGAGCATTGACACTGTTTCCTAGTTACATATTTCATCAAGCAGATGAGTACAAAGGCGATAGTGAAAGAGTCAGTATGGCTTTTGACTTGTTTGACACAAATTTTTATGAAGGCGACCGTACAAACGGATTGGAGTTTAACGCATGACGTATATTTTAGTTGATACTGCAAATACATTTTTTAGAGCAAGACACGTGATACGTGGAGACTTGAATGAAAAAATAGGTATGGCTCTGCACATTACTTTTAATTCAATCCGTAAAGTTTGGAGAGACTTTGATGGAAGCCATGTTGTATTTTGTTTGGAAGGAAGAAGTTGGCGTAAAGATCATTATGCACCTTACAAAAGAAATAGATCAGATGCAAGAGCAGTAAGAACAGAAACTGAAGTAGAAGAGGACGAAGTATTTTGGGAAACATTTGATAATTTCAGAGACTTTGTTGATCAAAAAACTAATTGCACTGTTTTAAGACATGAACAATTAGAAGCAGATGATTTGATTGCTGGTTGGATACAAGCACATCCTAACGATAATCATGTGATAGTATCAACAGATGGTGACTTCGCACAATTGATTGCACCTAATGTAAAACAATTTAATGGAATTCAAGACGTAACAACTACGCATGAAGGATATTTTGATGACAAAGGCAAACGTGTAATAGATAGAAAAACAAAAGAAGAAAAGCCTGCTCCTAATCCGCAGTGGCTACTATTTGAAAAATGCATGAGAGGTGATAGTTCAGATAATGTATTTTCTGCTTACCCTGGTGTAAGAACTAAAGGCACTAAAAAGAAAGTTGGCTTACAGGAAGCCTTTGCAGATAGAGAATCAAAAGGATACAACTGGAATAATTTAATGTTGCAAAGATGGGTTGATCATGAAGGCAATGAACATAGAGTGGTTGATGATTACAATAGGAATGTACAACTATGTGATTTAACTGCACAACCTGACGCTATTAAAGAAAAGATTAAAGAAACTGTTTCTAGTGCATCTAAAAAAGAAATAGAGCAAGTAGGTTTAAAATTAATTAAATTTTGTGCAAAATGGGATATGCAAAGAATTGCAGATTCACCTGAATCATATGCAGAGCCGTTGAATGCACGATACAAAAGAGGAGAATAACATGGTTACAAAATATTTTGCTAAACCAATATTAGATGGTCGTTTTTGGATACTAGAACAAGACGGAAGAAAACTTGGAACAATATGTAAACAAGAAGATCGAAGATATATGTTTAGTTGTGATACAGGCACAATGATATTTGACAACCAAAGACAATTACAAAACAAGTTTAATGGTAGTTGGATGTGGGGTTCTACACTGGAGCAAACTGCTGAAGTAACCAAAACTGTAAAAGAAGTTAGTGTATATGATTATCCAAGTAAGTTCAAAGCATTCAATCAAATTTTTGATGTTCAAAAGAAACTGCCATTGTTTACAAAAAGCAAAAAATCTAAAAGTTTGTATTGTGCAGGATATTATATCATTAAATTTGAGAAAGGGTGGGTTAGAAGTTTTTGCCCTAAAATGCTTACACTTGATAGATACCCATTCAAAGGACCTTTTAGAACACAGTTGGAAATGAAACAGGAGTTAGCAAATGCAAACAAGAACTCCCATTAATACAGCATCTATAGAAAGACTGCTTCAGCAGATAAAAAATGCTGATCAGTCACAGCAAAAACAGGTTACATTGGATATTGCAAGTGCTAAAGAAGTCTCCTATGCACTAGGCACATTGCTGGCTAGACTGGCTGGGGATTACGAGTCATTAATTGCAAAAGGCGATTCAGACCAAGAAATAGAAGTGAAAGTGGACGGCGGAAGTCTGTAAACCATTAACTACTAATAATATACATAAAAAATTGCTAAATATGTTATATTATGAGTAGACCTAAACCCACGATACTATTAGAAAACGTCAACAAAAGCGACTACAAATCTGAGCAAGTTTTGGCGGCGGAAGCCATTTGGGCAGTTTTCTACAAAAACAAACCCTTCAATTTGAAGTCATCTAATCTATTGAACAATTATCCAGGGCCCAAATACAAAAAGGTCTCTTTTTCAAATCCTGGACACGCATTCAATCTAGCAAAAAAATTGAACACTATGTTCAACACTGAAGAATTCACGGTGGTCAAATTGACCCAGGGTGAAACTGTCAGTGAAAAATGATATCCAAAGAAGCCTACACTAAAATATTCCTAAAACAGGCGAACATTTCTATTGGTGAAAATACTATGAAAGAATATATGCCTGTTTGGTGGAAAAACACTAGACGATCAGGCGGATTAAGATTAACTGAAGTAGGTTTTGAGTTTATTACAGAAAAATTAGAAATAAAAGTTTATGAAGTCCCATTTCCTATGGACTTTACTCTTACTACTCAAGTGATAATATTTTTAGACAAATATATTAATTGTCCATATTTTCTTGCAGAAGACGGTATAGTTGTAACCAATGAAAGAAAAGCAATGGAATTAATGTTATTTTCTGGAGATATTAGAAAATACGGTCTGAATAAAGCAATTTCGAGACTAGAATCTACAGAATAGTTATCCACAGGTCAAATTACCCGCATAAACCTTGACGTTTTTAACCAATCTTTATGGTTGACTTTTTTGGTACTAGAATATATTATAATACTATACAACAAGTTAATATAGGAGTACAAACAAATGCCAAAAGCACAAGAAACAATAGGAACTAGACAAGTTAGCCCAAACAAGGCAAAGTCAAGTATCCTACACGCACTTAAAATTAAAAGACCAATATTTTTATGGGGAGGCCCAGGTATTGGTAAATCAGAAATTATCCACCAAATTGGTGATAGCATGGATGCTCATGTTATTGATATAAGGTTAAGTTTATGGGAACCAACAGATATTAAAGGTATTCCATATTTCAATTCTAAAGAGAACACAATGGATTGGGCTCAACCTTCAGAACTTCCAGACGAGAAACTTGCGAAGAAACATAAATGTATCATTCTATTTTTAGATGAAATGAATTCCGCGGCACCTAGTGTACAAGCGGCGGCATATCAATTAATCTTAAACAGAAAAATTGGTACATACAGCCTACCTGACAATGTTGTTATAATTGCGGCAGGTAACAGAGAGGCAGACAAAGGTGTTACTTACAGAATGCCTGCTCCGTTGGCAAATAGATTCATTCACTTGGAGATGAAAGTTGAATTTGATGACTGGTTTGAATGGGCGGTCGACAAAAGCATCCATAAAGATGTTTTAGGATATTTGACTTTCAGCAAAAAGGACTTATATGACTTTGATCCAAAGTCGCCAAGTCGTTCTTTTGCAACTCCGAGATCCTGGTCATTTGTTAGTCAATTACTAGCAGATGAATTGGACGAAAGCACAACTACTGATATGGTTAGTGGTGCAGTGGGCGAAGGACTTGCAGTTAAGTTCATGGCTCACAGAAAAGTGGCAAGTAAGTTGCCTAACCCATCTGAGATTTTAGATGGTAAAGTAGACACATTGAAATCTAAGGAAATTAGTGCTATGTACTCACTTACGGTTTCATTGTGTTATGAACTAAAAGACGCTTGTGATAAGAAAGATAAGAAATTTGACGACAAGGTCAATAAGTTTCTTAGATTTATGATGGACAATTTTGATACCGAACTTGTTGTAATGGGTATTAAACTTGCTCTAACGCAGTATCAATTACCTATTGATCCTGATAAGGTCAAGTGTTTTGATGAGTTCCACGAAAAATATGGCAAATATGTCACTGCCGCTCAATCAATCAAATAAAAGTGCTGACAATAGGGCACTTTTAACGGTGCCCTATACCAAAAACAGGTTGACTATAATACCAAAAAATTGTATAATATAATATGATGGACACAATGGAAAAAACAAAGATTACACCAGAAGAATACAAAAGACTAAAAGCCGAGGTTATTGACAAAATTATTGTTGCAAGAGTTGGTTTACTTTTAAGACATCCATTTTTCGGCAACATGGCAACAAGATTACAAATAAAAGAATGCGATGAATGGTGCCCGACTGCGGCTACTGATGGAAGAAACTTATTTTATAATGTAGACTTCTTTAGCAAATTATCCAACAAAGAAATTGAATTCGTAATTGCACATGAAATACTTCATTGTGTTTTTGATCACATGACAAGACGTGAAGATAGAGATCCACAACTGCATAATATTGCTTGTGATTACATTGTGAACAATACTTTGTGCAGAGATAACATAGGTGAGAAACCTAAGGACATACAAATTTTCCAGGATTGGAAATATGACGGTTGGACTTCAGAAGCAGTGTATGATGATATCTATAAAAAAGGTAAAGAAAAAATGGAGCAACTAGGTAAACTTTTAGATGAACACATTGATTGGGAGCAAGGTAATACTCCTGGTGGCGGTGATAAAAAGGATAAAGATGGTAAAGGTGGTAAGCAACCTACATACTCTAAAGAAGAATTAGAAAAAATTAAAGATGAGATTAAAGACTCAATGTTGCAGGCGGCACAAACTGCCGGTGCAGGCAACTTGCCAAAAGAAGTAGAAAGAGTTATTAAGCAATTTACAGAACCTAAAATGAACTGGAGAGAAGTTCTGCAGACACAAATACAGAGTGTGATTAAAAATGATTACACATTTACTCGACCAAGTAGAAAAGCATGGCACACAGGTGCGGTATTACCCGGCACAAAAAATGATGAAACAATTGATGTGTGTGTTGCTATAGACACTTCAGGTTCAATTAGAGATGAACAGGTAAAAGTATTTTTAGGTGAAATACAAAATATTATGTCGCAGTATGCAGATTACAATATTAAAATTTGGTGCTTTGATACAGAAGTACACAATGAACAAGACTTTACGGCACATGATGACAGTTTAGAAAATTATAAAATTGCTGGTGGCGGTGGTACAGATTTTATGTCTAATTGGGAATACATGAAAGAACATGGCATTGAACCTAAAAAGTTTATCATGTTTACTGATGGTTATACTTGGGACTCTTGGGGAGATCCTGAATACTGTGATACAGTTTTTGTTGTGCATGAACATCACGATAAAAATTTAGAAGCACCTTTTGGTACCACAGTAAGATATGATGAATAATGTTGCATAAAACAAACACACCTAACCCACTTAATTTTTTTAACGTAAGACGTTACAAAAAGAAACCAAAAAATCTACATTGCGAAAGATATAACTTTGAGTCAGATGAACTAGGCGAAAGAGTTATTAAATGGATAGATGAGAATCTTAAAAGTAGATATTATTTTGGTAGACATTTAGTTTTGGATAATGAGTCTAAATTCCAATATGTATTTTTGGTAGGATTTGAAGCACCTAAAGAAATGTCCATATTCAATTTGAGTTGTCCGTTCATTCATCAATAGTAAATATTTCTGTTATAACAAAGTCTAAAATAAAGAAGGAGACATATCGATATGACAGATAAAACAAAAGATGCTCCACAACCAGCACAGGCAACTGCACCAGCAGGGACTCAAGCACCCGCGGCAGATTTGACTGTACAGGATTTGGGAGTGATTAGATCAATTATTGATGTGGCGTCAACCAGAGGTGCGTTCAAGGCAAATGAAATGCAGGCTGTTGGAGCAACTTACAATAAACTAGAAGCATTTTTAAAGATTGTTGAAGCACAACAAAAAGATGCGGCTGGTAAAAAAACTGAAACTGGATCTGCGAACACAATCAAAGATGCAGGCACATCGGAGAAAAAATAATGACCGACACGAAACACGTAGGTAGAATCAAAGGAACTAATGAAAAAGTTGCAGTGGTCTACCGAACTATTCCAGGAGACAGTAAATCTGCTCTTGTAATAAGAACTGCAAAACTAGAAGAAGGAGATCATGACGGTTTAATGAGAATAATTGAATCTAATGAAGCACAAACTTCTAACGAATTGTATCAAGCATTAGAAAGAAGTCCGTTACCATCGGGCCAAAATGCTTTGCCTAAATTTTTCGATAACGGAAATTTAGAAAAAATTTCAACAGAAGAAGTTGAGATGGTACAAAATCCTCAGTCTATTGTTCAATTAAGTGATTTGAACAGAATGATTGCTGATCAAAAAGGCGTTTCAATAGATGATTTGGCTGTAAAAGCCGATCCCGCTGAAGCGATATCTGTTGCCTCTGCTGAAGGTGTAAAACCTCAAGACAGTAAGGTTCTAACAGATGAGCAGATTGCATCACGTATGAGAAGCGATGCAGATAGACTGTACAAGGAAGCCGCTAAATTGAGGAAGGAAGCGGAAGACCTATCCCCAAGTAAGAAAAAATCTTAAGTTGTGGAAACTGTCGCTGTGGTACGTTTTAGCAAAGGCAAGTTGCCTAAACAGGTAGTCAACGAATGGCCCGAAATTTTCGGAGACGTAGAAGTTTCGGCAATACCTGTTCAATATCTTAAGAGCATTAACGTAACATTTAAAGATGGGAAGAAATGGGAAGTACGCATGAAACCCACCAAGAAGAACGTTTCTTCCAAAGAATTAGAGGCTACAATCAACGAAATGTTTATTCACTACAAAGACGCTATAAAAACCGTGGATTTTAGGCTGGATGTGAGCAAGGTTAAAGCAGATATCAGCACAAGAACCAAGAAGTTTATTAAGAAGAACAAATAAATACGAATAAATAAACGTATTAGGAGCATATCTAAATGGCATTACAATTAAGAAGAGGAACTAACGCAGAACGAGGAGCAATAACACCTGCATTGGGTGAACTTGTTTATGTAACAGATTATAGCACGGCGGGAGTTGCACCTCTTTTTATAGGTGATGGAGCCACAGTTGGCGGTAATCCAGTTGGTGCTTCTTCATTAAGTTTCACAGGAATAGCAGGTAATGTAACACCTGATCAAGACAGCACAAGAGATTTAGGAACTACTGGTGACAGATGGGCAAATGCTTTCATTGATGATATCACAGTAACAAATACAGTAACAGGCAATGTTACAGGTGATTTGACAGGTAACGTCACAGGTAATGTAACTGGTAATGTAACTGGAACAGTAACAGGTTCAACTGTAGGTCACGTGGTTGGTTCAGTGTTTGGAGATGATTCAACACAATTGATTGACGGTGACAATAAAAATATTTCAAACATCAACAACATTAACTTCAACACAGGTCCTGGCACAGGATTAAGCGAAGTATACGAAATCAAAGTAGACAGTGCAACAAACCAAGTTAGAATTGGTCACAACACAGATGACGAATTTGGTAGATTAACTTTTACCAGAGTAAAAGCAGTTGGCACAATACCAGTAAATGAATCAGTTGGAAGAGTGCTTTGGACAAAAACTGAAGGCGGCGCTGACACAAATTTTGGTGTAATAACTTGTAGCCAAAACCAAATGGTATTTTCTGTGGACGATGGCGTACATGGATTTTCAAAAGTATTAAGAGTACACAAATCAGGTAAAGTGGACGTAAATGGTGATTTAAATGTAGAACCAGCGGCTGACTTCCTTGTAAACGGTGTTGCTCTATTAACACCACAAACTGGTGCTCCAGCATCACCAACTGTAGGCATGATTGCAGTGGCAGATGGTAGCACATGGGATCCTGCTTCCAAAGGCGGAACACCAAATCCTTACCCAGCATTCTATGATGGAACTGCTTGGGTATCAATGACGTAAAACCCCCCGTAGAACCAAAAATTAGCGTCGTACAAGGGCCATAAATCTGTTTCATGATAAGTTATTACCATGAACAAAAAACAGGCGTATATGACGCTATAAATATTTTTACACCATGCAAAACAAATTTTTAGACAAAGATTTTAACAACAATCAAACAAGAGAAAAGCAACTGCGTTCACATTTTGGTATCCAAGAAATACAACCAAAATGTCAAGACGAATACGTAAAAATTCCAATAGACTTGCCGTGGAAAGAATTACAACAAGATGTTCACACAGCATTTGAAACATTTGGTTGGTATGGTATGTGCCACAGAGGCAATAGTGATTGGACAAGAAGTAAACTGTATGGTGGACTTGGATTAAATTACAATCCAGATTATCAATTCCAAATTCCAACTCATGCACAAGGTCTAGGACAGCCTAGATCCATCAGCACTGTGAATGCCAAAGAATGGTTAAAAGACTTAGAAAGTTATGATTACTCAAACCAAACAGATGAAATAAAAATAAAAGGATACAACACTTATGATGACTGTTTAGGTTTACGTGTTGCCACAGACGTTGCCCACTTTAGATCATTCAACACAATATTTGAAAAATTAAAACGTAAATCTATACAAGGCAGAATAGCAGAAATCAAAGCCGCTGAACATGGAAAAAATGTAAGTGAAGATGACAAAGAGTTTATGTGGCACACAGATGAAAGAAATGAAATTGTATCAAGAGTGTTAATACCAATTGTTTTTGACGAAGATTATTTTATTGAATTCAAAGACACAGGCACTAAATTATATTTTGAGCCTGGATATGCTTACCATTGGAACACTTACAAAGTGCATAGATTTAACTTTAACTATCACCACAAAATAAAAAATAGAACTTGTATTGTGTTAGGTTGGTCACCATGGTTAGAATATGACGGTGTTAGTTGGAGTGCAAATGAATACTGCAACAAGATACATCCTACCGACATGGTCAAACAAGGTTTAGTGATCTAATACTTAGATTTAATTTGATCTAACTTATTAAAGAAATCTTCTTTGCTTATCCAAGCGATACCATAGTCTGTATCATCTTTTCCGCCTGCTCCGCCAAAGTCTCCGTTCGGTTTTGTTGCGAACGGCACAGAATCTGTATAGTTCAATTTGTTTAAATGATATTTGCCCATAGTGTCATTCAATTTGTGTATGGCATAATTTATTCTACCGTTTGTGCTAGGCAGATCAAACACCATGTGTTTTTTTACAAGATCCAATGCAACACCTAAACCCTTACCAATGTGATCTGTGTGGATCCATTGACACGAACTGTAATAGTATTTGATATCGTCTCTCTTAAGTATTTCAGGCAATTCTTCACTCTCCAATTCAGGGTAGATTCGCATCATTCCTTCTTTTAAACCAGTGGGATAATTTTTTTTTGCCGCGTATGTTCCTATCACTGTATTGTCTTTTTTCAAATACAATGCAAAGCCAAACGATTGTTTCATACCTTCTGGAGTAAAACTTAAATCCATTTCATACGGATAATCTTTTGTAGAAGTTAACAGTTCAGTCAATCCTTGCCAATCTTCATGCACTTCTAGAGTATAACCCAATCTAGCAAAGTATTCTACAAGATAATTTGCTGAACTAGGAACCATTAAAAATGGATGGTTTAGTGTAACTGTGTCATTTTGTTGTTTCATAAATTTATTTACGCCTTGTAAAAATAGCCAAAGATTTTTTTGACTCAAAGTCTTTTACATTTTGACTGCAATGAAAATGTACACTAGGTATCATAATTGCTGTGTTGTATTGATAATCTATAAATTCTTTAATTGTAAAACCAGTTCTTTGTTTTAAGTGTGCAAAATAAATCCAATCTGGTAAAGTTTTTGTTTCATCAAATCCATGTATTAATGTTTTTTGCTCTTCTAAAGATAGCACAGGCTGTTTGCTTTGCTTAAAGTATTTTTCTATGCTGTATGCGTGGTTGGCCCATTGGTCCATAACATACAAACCTCCCTGCGGATTATCGTCCAAAGGTACTATCACAGTGTAATACGCATCACCGTCAAACCCTGCATCACAGTGTAATCTGTATGGCTGTGTTAAATTGTACACATGACTTTTGCGAACTTCTATAGGCCCTATGTGCGTACTAATCTTATCAATAATAGATTGTGCCAATTGGCGTTGATTATATAATGTAAGGTCTCCACTGTCTGACTCTATTACTGTTTTATTGTCATAGGTCAAAGACTCTATTTCATCGTTTGATAAAAAGTTTTTTACCAAGTGTTGCTTGTAGGTCATTGTTTTTCTGTTTCTGATAAAAAAGGTATTTTGTGCTGTGGATCATATATTAACACTTGGCAACAATTAAATTTTGTGCTGTCGCATATCCAATATCTTTTATCAGATATTGCAAGTTCATAATTATAATCTTCATTAAATTTTTTAATCCAGTAGTCTAAAAATCTTTTGTTCTTTTGTCTACTTGCAAAATAAAAGTTGTAATCAATATTTTTTTTCAAATATGTTATTTGATCATCTAACATGATTTGGGCAATATTATGACCTTCTCCATGATGTGTTTTAGTCATTGTGTCTCTATAATCTTTCACCACAGCATACCTATTCAAAAGTCGATACACGCCCTTGGGCCAGATCGGTTTATGAATAATGCTGGATATTACTTTTACTTGATCGCCTTCTAGTCCAACTGATAGAGCAGACTGTTCTTCAAAGTTAAAATCCAAATAGTTCTTCCATAACATATCTGTTTTGTCAGTAACAATTTGTTGTAAAATTTCTTTGTACTGATCAATGTATTTGAAATTTTCTGGAGTATTAGTGTATATCTTGAGCATTCAAATATTCGCTTTTTTCGTTGACTACCTTTTCTCTGAAAGGCTTTTTGAAAAATCCTTGGAATATAATTTTGTATTGTGGCTCTCTATTCATGTTTACCACCCAATGATCCTTGCCTGTATTTGTCCACATTAAACATCCATCATGCGAAGGCATAATTTTTTTGTTAAACACAGCATGGCAGTAGTCCACGTCATTCAAACATAAATTGAACACATTACACATATCATAAGCAAATAATTTTTCGCCAGTGTTAAGTGGTTTAGCACCATCAGGTATATCATTGTGCTGTGATATTATTCCGCCTGGTTCTAGTTGTGTAACAAAGATGTATGCAACACCTATGTAAGGAAATATCTTTTCTTCAAAGAAAGTTTTTAAGGTTGGACTGAACTTTGCAATATCTGTCCACGTTCTCACTTTGTTTACATACTTTAATCTTTTTTTATATTCCCATTGATTTTTATACATAGCATCAAATGTTAATATTTGATTATCACTTATTCCTGTATCATTTAAGAACATAACACTTTTCCAACCTTTTGCAGGAATTTTTTCTGATCCTTTTTCTGTGCCAGGCAAATTTATATTGGATTGAGTATTGTTGTATCCTTCGCCTTTTTCTTTGTCTCCACCATCGAATGGTTTAGCCCATAGGTTATCTGGAATTGCTTTTACATCATCAAGTATTTGGGTAAGAGGCCAACTCCAAAAGTCGGACAAGTCCACCCAATCATTATTGGTTGCTATATTGTAAAAGTCTTTATTTAATTTTCTCATTTTTCCATTCATCATACAACGGAACTTTAACGCCATCTTTTAAACCAAACCATAAACTTTTAGTTGTATCTACTCCTATTCGTTTACAGATAGCATCTGCTGTATTTCTATATTTATCGTAAAAATAAGAGGGAGAAAACTTCATCAAATGCTGAATTAAATCTACACCTGCAAGATTCACATAACCTTGCTTTTTAAACATATCAAAAGTTTTAATTGGCTTTTTTGAAAAAAGTATGCCTATTCTATGGTACTGGATGCCAAACATTTTACTGAAACTGAAAGAAACATATTCTGTTTTACTAACATCATAAGTTTTTTGTAGTCCAGAACCACCTGCCCATGCCAAATCAATAAATGACTTTTCTTGCAGTGTTTCTATAGTATCAGGATGTTCATCGGCTGTGTTGTAGTAAGGCAAACTTAAAAATTTTGTTCTGTTACGTAGAGTTATTAAGGAATCTTTAAAGGCAATTGCTTGGCACATATACCCTGGATAGTCATCTTTGTTTACAATGGGTCTTAAATTGTGTTCCAGCATACACACAGTGATTGCTTCAGACACACCATTTGTGATATACACATATCCAAAGTCTTTCAACCCTTTAAATTTTATATGCCCTTGATTTATCCAAGGCACAAAGTCTTCTATAAATCTATCTTGTATCTTAAATCTATTATTGATAAGGTTATCGTGATTGTATACATTGGCATAGTAGTCCTTTATTGCTTCTGTAATCTCAGGAAACTGTATTGTGTATGAAGGATTTAGATACATTCTTTAATCGCCTCTTCAAATTTATCATGCTCTTTAAAAATAAAAGGCAAACAGAATACAGCAGTCGATACATTTTCTGAACCGTCTTCTAAAATATAACCTTTTTCTCTCATCTTCTTTATAAAAGTTAAAGACTGTTTAGGAGTATCAAAGTCTATTGCTCCCATGCAACCTTGTTGTCTTGTAACTCCATTTATTTGCACATGATTCAATTCTAATTTTTCTACTTCTTTGATAGTTTCTAATCCTGCCGCACAACCAACTGGATGTCCTGAAAAAGTAAAACCATGGTTGAACATTTTCAAAGTCTTTGCAATTCTTTCGTTGATTAGACACGCACCCATAGGAAAATAACCATTTGACATTCCTTTTCCTAAAACAATGATATCAGGCTTAAAATTAAATTTTTCGAATGCAAACATTGTGCCTAGTTTACCAAAGCCTGTAACAGTTTCATCAAATATTACAATGCCATCATTGTCTTGATATTCTTTCAGCACTTGCCAAATATCATTGTCCCAACTGTAAACTCCACCTGCACCCACAACAGGTTCAATTATTGTAAATGTATTAGGCGTAAACAATTTTTTTAATTCATCTGCATTACTAAATTTACGCACTTCAATAGGATCTTTTATGTTCCAAAATTCATTAATGCGTTGGTCACTTGCGTTTGCACTTAAAATTGTGGATCCATGATAACTGTGTTTTGCACAGTTCACCACAGTTCTTCCTGTAACCTTTATAGCAGTCTCTACAGCGGCACTTCCACTGTTTGTGAAATAAACTCTATCCATGGCAGTTTTTTTACAAAGCACATTGGCATACTTCTCTGTGGTCTCACTTTGATATCCAGAAAAGTTACTAGCATAAGGCAATTTATTCAATTGGTTTATCATTGCCTGTTTTATGCTGTCGTTCGAATATCCTAGTGTTACATTCCACAAACCAGACATTGTGTCTTTGTAAATTTTACCATCTTTCATCAATAGTTCATCATACTTTGCTGACACAACCTGTTCTGCGCCAACGTGCATTTTACTAAAACTTAAGATTTCTTTTGGCGCCATAATAATATCCATTCTTCATTGTCTAACATTTTTCTATCTTTTTCAACAAAGCCAATGCGTTGATTAAACTTAAGATACTTTTCACTGCACATAGACCAATTCTCTTTCCATTGGACTCGCTGTGAAAGATATCGCCCTAGTTTTAAACCTGCACCTGGCTTAGATGAAATCAAATAACCATCATAAATTTCATCACCACTTTGATTATACCAATATACAGCAACCAATTCTTTATCATAGTAACCAAGAAATGTGCCTGTACCTTTGTAAAACTTTTTTACATGAGGCCAAGTTTTGGACAGCAATAACAAATGCTTTTTCCAAACACGGAATTCTTTGTGCCAACTATGGATATTTTCTTGTTTGTCTATCCAATCTTGAACTTCTGTTTCGGTAATAGGCTTTATCATTAATTTTTTTGCTCGTTGACATTGTCAATAAATACTTATATTATACACGAATAGAAGATTTAAACAATGACTGACGCTACCAAAAAAATTACGGAAACTCCTAAATCGGGCCAGGCAAAAAACGATCACATTAGACATTTATTTTATAATTGGGATCAAGAGCAAAAAATTATAAAAGAAATGCAACAGTGCCAACGTAATTGGGATCATACAAAAGTAATTCATCATACTGTAATAGATTATTTACTATGGCATTGTACAAATGCGCCGTCAAAACAATTTGAAGCATACTATGACATTTACTGGACGGCTGACAGAAAAGTCTTAAGTGAAATATCAAAATATACGTGGGGCGAAACTCAATTTAGGAGTCCGCCATCGAATTGGAGAAACACTCAAGTGAATGCTAATCTTTACATTTTATTTGTTGCGAAAGAACCTGAAACAAATTTAAATTGCAAATCAGATGGTTCGGAAAAATCAAACAAGTCTCCTGCACGTTGGGAAAATGCATACGTCAGCATAGGAATAGCAATGGGACTTGTTTTGAGAGCGGCAAGAAGTTTAGGACTTGCCACAGGATCTAACAAGAGTCATAACGATTTGAATGGCAATGACTTTTGGGAAAAGAAGTTAGGCATACTAAAAGAAGTGAAAGCAGGCACAAAAAAAATTACATATGGTATAGGTATCGGTTATCCGCAAGAAGGTAGACCTAGATGGGAAGCCGATGATCCTGAATTAATGATTGGGTCTGGCAATGGAAGTAGAAATACCACTGATTTAACCATGGACGTACACCCACGCACAGGCAAGGAATTGCGTAAAGTAAAAATTGTAGACATTAGGACAACAAGAGTAGCAACTGATCCATATGGTGTCGAACACGAAATTCCTGAAAAACACGAAAGCAAAATTAACTCCTTTCGTAACAGAATTATAAACGTCACAGAAATAAAGTAATGATTAATATTGTAGTGTCAAGTAAGCCAGTGGATGGATTATTTTATTACAGTTACGAATACTGTTCACTGTTAAATGAGGCTGGCTATGATGCAAGAGTGGTTGTGATATGCCATAGAAAATTTGACAGGAAAGACTATTTTAAAGTAATTGAAAACAAATATATCCATTGCAATAACATTGTGTTCGAAGATATAGAAATTGATGATAAAGATGTAACGTTTATATTAGGTAGAAGTATGTTGACTTTGGCATGGCAAGATTTGGACCAATACACTGAAGCACAAAAAATTATATTGCGTAAACTATTTGGTGGTAATCTTATATCAGTATATTCAGAAAATCATCCAACAAAATATCCCATAGCAGTAGACTTTTTCAAACCAAAACACATAGTGAATTTGTGTGACACCGAAGTATACTTGCAAGGTGTTGGTAAACATTTTGAAAAAACAATAAACTTTGGTATCTACAAACCACACGTAGACAATATACAGTTCAAGCATTTATTTTTAGGTACAAATGAAAGATACTACCAAACAGTGGAAAAAGTTATAAAAGACTATCCGGATCACGGCATATTGACTTATGAAGCAGACTATGTTAATATGGCAAACAACAACGTATTTGTACCTGTGGATAATATAATGAGTATGTTTGAAACGTATGTGTATACCAAAGACACATTTGATCCTGCTCCTAGAATATTTCAAGAGTGCAAATATTTTGGTAAAGAAGTGATCTATCTAAGAGATAAATCAATTCATGATGGTGGCAGTGTTTATTGGAATAGAAAAATAACTAAACCAAACATATCACCTATATTGGAGGCAATAGAAGAATTACATGATACCGTATGAAGGTTGGGATAGAGAATATCAACAAAACAAAGATGAATATCTTAAATTGTTTGATAATTTTATGTCGCAAAGCAATTATGAAAACTGTGAACAGTTTGAACAAGAATTTGCACAATTTATAGGTAGAAAATATGCAGTCAGTGTTGCTAATGCCACTGATGCTTTACATTTTTCATTAAGAAGTAGAAACATAGGTCCTGGAGACGAAGTCCTTGTTACAGACTTCAGTTGGATATCCTCGTCATCATGCATCAGCATGGTGGGAGCCACTCCTGTGTTTTGTGACGTAGATTTAGAAACTTGTCATATCTCGTTAGAAAGTATCAAACGCATGACTGGTCCTAATACAAAAGCATTGATTTATACACATCTATTTGGTAACATAAGTGATACAACTGAAATTGAACAATTTTGTAAAGACAAAGGTATTATGTTTGTAGAAGATGCCGCTCAAAGTTTAGGTTCTTGTATTGATAATAAAAAGGCAGGCAGTATAGGAGATTGCAGTTCATTTAGTTTTAATACAAACAAAGTAATATCTGGCATCAACGGTGGAGGAGTGTTTATAACCGATAGCGAACATCTAGCAAATACAGTTAAAAAATTAAGAAGACACGGCAAAGATAAAGATTATGAAATGCTTGGATACAATTCAAGAATGTATGTTTTAAACAGTAGAATAATTCAATTGCGTTTAAAAAATTTAGACCGTGACAGAAAAACACGCCAGCAAACAGCCATGATGTACAATGATGCTTTTAAAGATTTGCCTATTACAATACCTACAGTTGCGCCTAATGTAGAACACAATTGGCACAAATACACAATAAGATTCAAGGACAAAGAAACTAGAAACAAAGTTAAAAAAGCACTGAATTTATCTGTACATTATGAGAAACCTCTTTCAGAAAATTCAATGTATAATGTGTGGAACATCGATTACAAAAAAGATGAGTGCATCAATTCAAAACAAATAGCAGATACAATACTGTCTTTGCCAATACACGCATACCTAACACTAGATGAAAAAGAACAAATAATAGAAAAAATAAAATCGTCGATTTAATATGGCAAAAAATAATTTTTTTAACAGAAGAATGCTTAATTTAGATAGTACATATAGATGTCCTTTGTTATGCCCTAATTGTCAAAGACAAACATACTTTACTAGCAAAGGTTTAAAAGTGCCAGTGCAAGAAATAACTTTCAAAAATTTTAAAAAAATTACAAACTTTTTTAATAATATATGTTTTGAAGGTCAATATTCCGATCCTGTGCATCATCCAAATTTTATAAAAATGATTGAAGAATGCTATTATAAAAAAGTTAATGTTCATGTGCAACACGCCACTGGAGCCAAATCTAAGTCATGGTACAAAAAAGCATGGCAAGCCAATCCAGACGCACATTGGAGATTCAGTATAGATGGATTACCTAAAGACAGCCACAAGTATAGAATTAATCAAGACGGAATAAAACTATTTGATATAATGAAAGAATCTTTAAAATACCTTAAACAAAAACCAGAATGGCAATATATTGTGTTTAGATATAACGAAGATGATATTGATGAAGCAATTAGATTGGCTGATACTATTGGAGTTAATTTTTATCTGATAAAAAGCAGTAGATGGTTAAATGCAAATGATCCTAATATGCCAAAAAATCCATATAATCGAATCCTTACTCCAGAACTAAAAAGGTTTATACATGACTAGACTTGCTCCAAAATGTTTCGATGATATGCGAATGGCAATAACTAATAATGGGTACCTTATTCCTTGTTGTTACTGTGATGATAAGAGTACAATGGAAAACAAGGATTTTAAAAAATTATTAGCGGTAAGTAATATAAATGATTATGAAAAAATTGAAGACATTTTAAAAACTAAACAATGGAAAATGTTTTACAAAAATTTAAAAAGAAATATAGGACCACCTGCCTGTGTAAGAACTTGTGCATTTTCTGGAAAATCCAAAAAAAGAGATGAGATTCATATCAATACCAAAACTAAAAAGGTAAAACACGTGAGAAAAGTATAATGGATAAAAAAATTTTAACACTTAAAGATTTAAAAAGTTCAGATTATTTGTCTGTGGATTTTTATCTTTCTAAATCTTGCAACAAGTCATGTCACTACTGCACAGCATGGACTTTAGAAATGCGTAACTTACACGTTGACATGGACTTTTTAAAACGTACAGTAGAATATTTGAGTCCTTATAAAACACGTATCTGTTTGTTGGGCGGCGAACCAGGATTGATTAAAAATTTAGATGAAGTAATCGCTGAAATTAAAAAACATCCAAATCTAATAGTACAAGTGATGTCTAATTCTTTTGTAAGAAAAAGATATCCGCAGGTGTTAGAAGATCCAGAAATAATATACATAGAACATTTGGTGTTAGATTTTTATGAAGATAGAATAGAAAAATTAGGAAACTTTGACTTCCTACCAGAAAACGACAAAAACAATTACAATTTGATAATAGAAACTCCAGGCTATTTCAAATACAAAGATCAACATGACTTGTCTTACATCATGCACAAAAACACAGAATTCAAAGAGTACAATTCAAGATCACCAGACTACCACAGTGATCATTTTGTTGAACAAGCACCTGAATTGGATAGACGTATTTGTGCAAAATTTCCATTGGTGCCTGTGGTTGATTTTGAACTACAAAAAATAAGACATTGCAGTAGAAAGGTAATAGATGGCTCTAGACAGTTTGACGTAACGAAAGAAAATGTAGCCAAAATGATGACTTTCGATTTATTTCAATTTGAAAAATACTGTAGAACCTGCATGGACATTATTCCTAACAGGCCCAAACAACGTAAATTGCAGATATTGAAAAAAATTGCACTAGAGGAAAGTAATACGTAATGACTATTTTCGCAGTTGCACTTAACATACACGATCACAACACTTATGACGGAGATGTGCATATACAGATTGAAAGACATAATAGGAAAAGACACAATCTAAATCCTACAAATGCCCATGATCCTATGCCCAGTAAAAAGTTTTTTAAAGAGCACGTGCTTGACGCTTTTAAAAATAGAAGCAAAGATAATGTGTTTGCATTCACTGTAAGCAATTTAGGTCAAGAATATGTCACCGACTTGCTTAAAGAACATTTTCCCAATAGAAATTTTTTAAAATTTAAGCCTATGACATTGTGGGAACATTACACAAAAGACGAATTGTATTACATAGACCATCATCAATCACACGCCGCCTACGCCTTTTTAAGTTCAGGATTTGACAAGAGTGATATATTAGCAATAGATGGCAAAGGTTGGAAGTTCAGTTGTATATTTGTAAACCAATATGGACATATCACAGACTTTTCAGAAAAAATTCCTGTAGGCGGCTTATGGAACAGATTGGCACAGGATTTAGGATTCAGATATCTTGATGCTGGAAAAGTTATGGGCCTAGCAGGTTATGGCAAATACAATTACCAAGCACACGCAATGATTGAAGCATACAGATTGAATGCTAATCACAAACTGCCTGATTGGGCATACGAAGTTATTAAAAAAATACCAAGAGAAGACATTGCTTACACACTGCAACAAGCAACTGTGGATTTGGTTAAAGAATATATACTGCCTTTGAAAAGCAGTGACAATTTATGTTTAGCAGGTGGTGTTGCATACAATGGATATATGAACGAAGAACTTACAAAACACTACAAAAAAGTTCATGTACCACCAGCAGTGGGTGACGAAGGACAAGCATTAGGAACATATATGCACGCCAATTTTGTTTTGAATCAACAAGTACACATACCAACTGTTTTTGCAGGACCCGATCAAAAAGTACACGAGACCATGCTGTTAGATTTCAAAGGTGAACAATATGCAAATGGTGAACTGTACAATGAAGTTGCCACTGCAATTTCTAAAGGCAGTGTTGTTGGTTGGTATCAAGGCAGATCGGAAAGTGGTAATAGAGCATTGGGGAATAGAAGTATATTGGCTGATCCAAGAAACCCTAAAATAAAAGACATCATAAACAGAAAAATTAAAAAACGTGAAGACTTCAGACCATTTGCTCCCAGTGTGTTGGAAGAACACTATCAAGAATATTTTGATACCAATCAACCAAGTCCATACATGAGTAGAATAATGCCTGTGAAGTCTGATAAGATACCTGGAGTAACACACGTGGACAACACAGCAAGAATACAAACTGTTAACAAAGAATTTAATTATAAATTTTACAAACTGATAGAAGCATTTCACAACATAACAGGAATACCCATGCTGTTGAATACAAGTTTTAATTGTCAAGAGCCAATGGTAGAAACTCCTGAAGATGCAATTAACACTTTTAATAAAACGGAATTGGATATGTTAGTAATAAATGATTGGATTATACGTAAATGAGCAAAACTTTTGAACTTTTAGAAAAAAGAGGACACATTAGAAAATATAGTGACAAAGTACCACCTAAAGAATTAATTGAGAAATCATTATGGGAGGCTTGGAAAACTACACCATCAAAAAATAATGCAATGCCTTACAAAGTTTGTGTGTTTGGCCCTGAACATTCACAGATAAAAGAAAAAATATGGTCTTTGTGTGTTAAGAATCATGCAAAAGCAGAAAATGAAGCAGTAGAGAGAGGTGAAGCAACCATCACAGAAGGTGGTGTGGCTAATCCTTACTATGAACATATAAGATTAAATCCTTATTTGTTTGCAATACATAGTCAACCAAGACAACCTAATGGCTGGTATAAGGAAAGAATTAAAAAAGGAATGTTCTTTGATCAGGCATATCCTCAGCACGTAGAAAATATTGTAGATAGTGTTGCTGTAGAAGTTGGATTATTCATTAGTCATCTTACAATGTACTTGTTAGAAAAAAATATAGATGTAGGATA
>Ga0066364_10000019_pt1 | contig 21892 bp, 13 predicted proteins | sample Knorr_S7_td_Surf_FD_70970 | JGI IMG/M metagenome (GOLD analysis project Ga0066364, IMG submission 70970) | Marine microbial communities from Southern Atlantic Ocean transect - Knorr_S7_td_SurfaceA_ad_6m_LV_A | ecosystem: Environmental > Aquatic > Marine > Oceanic | place: Southern Atlantic...
ACACACCGCAGCAGCAGACGCAGCCGCCACGATGCTCCTGTTTTGGCGGCTCTCGGTTGAACATGCCGGAGCGTTTCGTCGCTCACTACCCGAACTCGAACGCTGGATCGTGCACGGCGACCGTGCGAGCGACGCATCGGAACTGGGGCGCGGACTGGACGATCTCGAGCCCGTTGATGCGATGGGTAAGATACGCGAAGACGGTGGAGAACTCGTTCTGGCTTTCGGCCGGCATCGAGGAAGGTACCTCCGAGAGGTTCAACTGAGCGACCCCTCCTACATCGGGTGGTTACTGTCCGCCAGGGGTCTCGACTGCCAGGAGACTCAGGAGCGCATCAAGGCGCATCTCCGATCATGAAGACGGGCGTTCGTAATGCTCGCCGTCGGGAAACGGCGCCCACGGCAAAACATCGCACCACGGCCCGACACGCCACGATCCTCGCCCGGTCATGACCGAACCGAGGAAGAGCGGCCCCTGGTGCCCTTCCCCTTGCAACGCCTCGAGAGCCTCCTTTCCTCGACCGTCAAATCGGGCGGAAAGTTGGTGACCGGTCGGTATGGCGCGCCCGGAGCTGTCCAACGGCTCGCACAATTCGAGCACCGCTGCACCAGAGGTGGGTTCGTAGCGATGGAGAAGAACAACAGCGTCGCAGAAGTCGCCTTTGTGGAGCGTGCCCGATTCCTGGCGCCATGTCCACCAGTGGGGACACCAAGCTTTCCAGTCGCAAAACCCACCGCAGCTGTTCGGGCCCGGGGTAGGGTCCATTGGCAGCGTGGTCGGCTGCGTGGCATCCCATGCTGCGTAAGCGTCCTCGAGCACGCTTCCTCCCTCGGCTGACCACTTTGTAGCGGTCTTCGTGTACCATCCTTCCGTCCGGACCGGGGGCGCCGCGGGGTTGTTGGCCAGCAAAATATCTCGGTACATTCGAAGCTGTCGATTCACCTCGGGTTTGAGAGCCTCGGTCGGTGCGTTGCCGGTCTTGAGGTCAGCGACGAGCCAACCCGTGAGTTCACCGGAATCATCAACGTCGGCAAACAGCAGGTCAAGTCGCCCCATCAATCGCCCGTCGCTCGTCACGAGTTCACCTTCCACAGCAATGGTGAGGGATTGGAGATGGCGCCAGAGGGCCACGGTGACCTGCTCGTGACCCAAATGCTTCGCCCCGATGTGATCGAGGAGGAGAACGATGCCGCCGCGTTGCTGTTTTTTTGCTTCGCTCCACTTGGTGTCTTTCCAATCGGGACGACGGGGTGTGGCCATAAAGACGGCTTTTTCCTCGTCCCATCGCGTCTTGAGAAAGCCCTCCGCAGTGAGGGGGAGCCAGCCGGTGTCGCTGCCGTCTCGCCCGGAGAGGTCCATGTTGAGCAGGTCCTCGATGGATGCGTGAACCGCCGTTCCCAACGACGCCGCCATGCCCGCTTTGCGAGGGAGGCGTTGCCGGCTAAGCCAGTACATGCGGGGACAGGTCTCGTACCGGTTCCACGCCGATGGTGAGAGGGTGTGCGCTCGCGGTGCTTGCGCAGTGTTTGCCTCCATGCCCCACATGGTGGCCGCTTGGGTGATGAAGGTTTGGTGACCGAACGGGGAAGTGTTGAAGGGCATCAGACCTCACCCCAAACCATGGATACACCCAGTTTGCGCATCAACACGACCATCGAACACGAAAACGCGATGGTCATCGCGTGCTTTCCGAGCGTCGGCATGGTGTCGAGCATCGTGGCGCACTACCTCATTGATCACCTCGATCTGGAATTTGTAGGGGGTTTGGTGGACGACCGACTTCCCGCCCTGGCCATGATTCACGAGGGGATGCCCCTGCCACCCATTCGTGCCTACGCAGGCCGCCCAAAATGCAGCATTGAGGGGTGCGACCAGGTGATTCTTTTGATGAGTGAAATGGTGGTTCCCGAATCGCTTGTCCACAAGATTGTCTGGGCCCTGTTTGAATGGTCCAAAGAACACCAAGTGCTGGCGGGCGTTGTCGTCGACGCCTTCTCCAAAGGCGGTATGAAAAGCGGAATGGACGGCGTTGAACCGGTGGTGGAATACGAAGACACCGAAGGCATCGACGTGGTTGGCATCGGATGCAACCAGGCGGTTCGAACCATGCTCAACGATATGGGCATCCCGCTGCTTGAAACGGGCGTCATCCGGGGCATGAACGCCGGTATCCTCAGCGAAGCCTCCCGTCGAGGGCTCGGGACCATGTCGATCATGGTGGAGGCCGACCCTCGTTTCCCGGATGCACGAGCCGCTGCCGCGCTGATTGAGAAACTCAACACGCTGCTGCCGACCATCGATTTGCCTCAAGAGCCGTTACTCGCCGAAGCAGAACTGCTCGAAGCGCAGATTCAGGCGCTCATGGAGTCGGCCGGCGGTCCGGCCAAACCCAGTTCGTCGTCCAACGCCATGCTCTACGGTTGAGTGCTCGTCGCTCAGGAAAAATCAACCAGTGAGGATTGACCTGCGTCGTTCTTCACGGTCTCTTGGCTCTGGTTTTCCGAGACCGGTTTATCGCTGATGCGCGCATTGAGATCGCCTTCGGACCAAATTTCAACGCCGAGGTTCGTCGCTTTGGTCAACTTGGAACCCGCTTTCTCACCGGCGACCAGCACGCTGAGTTTGGCTGACACGCTGCCGACGATCTTCCCTCCCGCATTGACGATGCGTTCTTGAATTTCTTTGCGAGGAGCGGAAAGCGTGCCCGTCACGCAGAAGGTCATGCCCACAAAGGGGCCGTCAGCCGTTTTCACGACCTCTTTTTCGATGTTCAACAGCCCAATGAGGTCTTCAACCAGTTCGCGACGAGCGGTGAGGCCGTCTCTGAACTGGAGTGCGACAATTTCACCCACACCGTCGACCTCAAGCACGCTGCGCAGCGCAGCGTTGTGCCCGTACGGCTTCCCCATCCCGTCAAGCGTTGGCCCAAACGCGTCCTCACCCGGCTTGGCATGAGCGCCATCGAGCCAGGAAAGCAAACCGGGAGCGTCACCCATAACGGCAGCCATGGAGGATGCGAGTTCCGGTCCGATGCCGGGGAGCCCGAGTGCGTGGAGGAACTTCCCGAGGCCCATCGTCCGAGCTTTTTCGACTTCAGCCAGAACGTTGGTTGCGGATTTCTCACCCACGCGTTCCAAACCGATCAACCCCTCCATGGTCAGCCGGTACAGGTCGGCTGCCGTGACGATGAGTCCAGATTCAAGGAGCTGTTCGACGAGTTTTTCACCCACGCCGTCCAGTTCCAGAGCACGGCACCAATAGAGCACCGATCGGCTGGTTCGTGCGTCGCACAAGAGGTTAGGGCACTTCAGAAACGCTCCCTCAAGCACGACATCACCGCCGCAAGCCGGGCAGGCGGAGGGCGAAGGAATCGGTCCGTAATCCGGCAACGTTCCGGTGAACGCTTCGCCGTCGGCGTGATGCCGCCCTGAAAGGTCGGTTTCAGCGGCGGGCCCCAACGCTCGTTCGATTTTGGGGATCACGTCGCCCCGACGGACGATGAGGACTTTGTCCCCGATGTTGATGCCCAGGCGGTCCACCTCGCCCACGTTGTGCAGCGTGGTGTTCTCGACGGTGACCCCACCGACGCGTTGGGGCGCAATGCGTGCGACGGGGGTGATGTTTCCGGTGCGCCCTGTCTGCCATTCCACGTTCAACAAAACAGAGTACGCTTCTTCAGGGGGAAATTTCCAAGCCAGCGCCCATCGCGGATGGTGGGCCGTCATGCCCAGTTGCTCGCGCCCAGCAAGGTCGTCCAGCTTGAACACCACACCGTCGATTTCGTACGGATGGTCGGTCCGCTTGACGGTCCATTCCTCGGTTGATTTGTCCATAAGGTGCGCCGTCTGTGCAGGCGTGGCCGCTTCGTGCACTTCCCAAGGTGCGGGCACGATGCCGAGGTTGTCCTCCATCCAGACCAGCACGTCCGTGTCGTTGACCATGTCGGGGACGGAATCGCTGTCTGGGTGACGGTCATCGCCCTGCGGAAGTTTAGCATCGTAGGCTTGGAAGACGAGGTCGGAGGCGTCGGCTTTTCCGTCGGCGTGCTTTTGTCGAAGAGCACCGGCTGCGAGGTTTCGAGGATTGGGAGACACGTCCTTGTACTTGGTTTCAAACACGGCCAGCGGCATCACAACCTCTCCTCGGACGTGCACGTCGACGGGCACCGGGAGTGTGTGCGGAACGTTGGCGATCTTCCGAGCGTTGCGCGTAACGTCTTCGCCACGCTCACCGCTTCCGCGTGTGGCCGCTCGGACAAGCCGCCCCATTCGATACTCCAGCGAAAGCGCTGAACCGTCCAACTTCGGTTGAGACAGGAAGCGCGTGGCGCCCGACGTGGTGGTGTTCACGAAATGGTTCAGTTCCTCGGCCGTGGTTGCCTTGTCAAGGCTTCGCATGGGGAACAAGTGGTTCACCTTCACGCTGCCCGGCGAGACATCGGCGCCCACTCGATGGAGTTGGGGGTGGGTGGGATCCAATCGTTGGAGTTCGTCCCACATACGATCAAATTCAGCATCGCTGATCTCGGGTTGTGCAAGGTTGTAGTACAGGTGCGAATGGCGCGCCAGTTCCTCTGCAAGCGAAGCGATTCGCGCCTCGTCTGCGGCGGATGCTGCTGCCTCTTCGCCCATGTTGGAAACAGGTGCCTGACAGGCTATGAAGCATCGCTTTGGTGCCCGTCAGCCAAAGCGAAGTGCAACAAATTCGCTGTTCTCGAGCGGGCATCGCGTCATGATGGCGTGGGTCAAAAGACGCAAATGAATCTCCGCAACGACGTGAACCTCAGCGGAGAACATGTGGCCGGCGTGAGGTTTGAGGTCGTCGTCGGAGAAGGTGGCGTGAAGATGCGTGAACGCTTCGCCGTTTTCGCGACGAGCAAGGTTTCCTTGCAGCGTGACAAGTTCGGTCCCTTCGCTGAGCGTGACGCGATGGTAGACGTGGTCGTCGTCCATGTAGCCGTAAACGCTGTTTCGTGTTCGCCCGATGCCGCTGGTGATGGCTGCGGCATCGAAGCCCACCTCGTCCGCCAACGCCTGCAGTGAAGCATGAATCTCCTCCCCGGGGTCGAGTCGCACAAACAGGTCGTCGCCACTGCGAGTCCATTCCATGGTGGAGGGTCGGGTCGGGGGCTCAAGATGCTGCCGTTCACTCGCTCTCTTCGGGGCGTGGTCCGCTTTTACGGGCCTGTTCCATGGCTTGGATGTAGGCTTTAGCGGTGCTCAGCGACGATGCGTCGCCCCCCAGCGGCAGTGGACCAAACGGGCCCCACCCGTTGCGGAGCAGCATGATTCGCCGCTTCGGCTGGCGCTTTGCCAAACGAAGCCGGTGCCAAGGATAACGCTGGCCGTCCGCGAAAAGATGGGTGGACGTGATGGCGTAGCGCTTGGGAACGAGCAGCGAGATCAGGTGGAGGGAGAGAAACACGTCCCACGCAACGGCGTACATGACCGGTGTGTTGCTGACCTCGATCAGCGCCCACGGCAGCACCATCATGGCCGCCATGGAACCAAGATTGCCCCACTGGCGAACCATCTCGTGGACCCCTTCGCTCTTCCAAGCAAATCCGCCACCGGGAAGCGAACCCATCTCTGGGACGTCTCGCCGCTGTTTGGTCAACCAGTACGCGTCCCATGCAACGATCGCTGCGAGAACCGCCACGGCCACAAAGGCGACGTGTTCGGCTGAGGGGAGATCCACCATGTCGCCGCCTCAGAGATGTTGTTGATCCAACGCTGTCAAGTCCCCCGGCCCACCGCGTCGAAGACGAGCAATGAACAGAAGGATCACCACGACGAAAATCGCCATGATCACCATGAGTGCATTCACGTTGACGTCGGCGTCGTTGGTTTCCACGCCCTCGAGCACGTCGGGGGTCCCATCGCCATCGTCGTCCATGTCCTCGGTCAACCAGCTCGTGTACCCCTCGGGGCAGTCCAGAACATCGGGTTGAGTGTCCCCATCCGTGTCGATTTGAGCACACGGGTCGAGCGGGAACGCATCCCGCTCATCGCTGAATCCGTCGTTGTCGTCGTCCTCGTCGTAGATGTTTGGCCCGCAGGACTTGCCCGTGTTCGGGTCGAACCATGCGTCAGAAGAACAGGTCGAGGACCAATCGTTGTCCGTGTCGAGAAGGGTGTACTCGAAATCCACGGTGGCGGACGTTTTCTCACCGAACGAATCGGTGGCCGTGACCTCGACGATGTAGAAGCCAGCCGTTAGGTCGGTGATGTTGAACACGGGTTCGTTTCCAGCAAGAAGAACAACGTTGCCTTGAAGGTCGAGAACCCGCCACGACAGGACGATGTCGCTGAGTGCATCCAAATCATCGCTGTAGGTTGCCGTGGCACGAATGGAGTCGCCTTCCATCACACGCTGTCCAGCAAACGGCTCCTGCAGCCCCACCGTCGGTGCTTGGTTCACCAGAACCTCAACGACCAGGAGCGAAGGGGCGATGGCGGGTGAATCAACGACCAAGTTTGCGGCCGGAGAGCCCGAAGCGACCGCTTCGACGGTCCATTGATTGGCGACGGCTTCACCGGCTTCGTTGACGGTGCGCAGCAGCAACTCAACGTCGACGGTGGTCCCCTCAACGGTAAAGGGCGCAAGAAGTTCATTGCCGTACGCCACGGTGAACGATGCTGGCACGGGCAGGCCACCGCGGCGGGCGTCGAGCACGACGGTTCGGTACGCAGCGTACTCGCCCGATTCCCCCACGGATACGGTGCCCACCTGGCCGTCAACCGAAGACACCGTGGTGAACGCGACGTCAAGACTCCCGATGAGTTCGGTTGACTCGAGCCGAACGGGGTAGTGCTCGGTTGCCAGCGCACTCGAAACGACAACGCGTGCGTTGCGTAAGATCAGAGGTGCGCTGATTTCTCCGGGATCGGAGTGGAGCGAAACACCGACGCTGTAGCCTGAAACATCGAGGCCGTCAACGACGAGACCGTCGAAGGAACGGCCGTGGTGCGAGATGAACCCGATGCCGGTACCGTCACCTCGAAGCGTGATGTCCGAGAACGTTCCCGACGTGCGGTCAACATCAATCCCAGGTGCTCCTTCAAGGTCGATACGCTCCAGGGTGATGTCGAGGTTGTTCTCCCCGGCAACACCGGCTTGTCCGGTGACCCGCCCAACAACATCGGTCAGGGTAAAGCCGGAAGGTTGACTGTTCAGGGCAACAATCGCTCCTTCGCCGTCGTATTGAGTGGCATTCACGCCGTTGACCGTGCCGGACACACCGGTGAGTTCCATGCCCCAATCCATGCCCGCACCAAAGGTCAGATCGTTGAATTCAACAGGGACTTGTTGCGCCCAAACGCCCTGCTCTTCGCAGTCGGCGAACGAGACGTTCGTGAACTCGATGGTGGCGCTGGAAGGGTAGAGGTGTGCGCATCCGCTCCCGTTTTGGAGGTGGCTGTTGCGCATGACCAGTTCAGCGGCATTCCCCGACTCCACCAAAACGAGGGGGTCGCTTGAGGAGCGCGCCATGAACACGCCGTCCGCTCGGACGGAACCCAGCCCTGAAACGGTCAGTGCGGGTGCGGATTCAAGCAGCTGCGTACCGGACAGTTCAATGGATGCGGCAACCGAAGGCCCAAGCATTAGACCGCCCCAACGAGCACCATAACCGGTGGACGAGATCGTTGCCGCTCCGGAGTCAAACACCCCGTTGACGGTGATGGTCACGCCTTCCGACGCTCGGAGGGACACCCCGTCCTGAATCGACATGGTTGAAGCGCTTTGGAGAACAAGGGGCGCATCGAGGGTGTAGGGGCTCCACTGACGTTCAAGCACGACCCATCCCGAGACCTCACCGCTGGGAACGGTTGAAGCCATGAAGGTGTGCGTCAACGAGCGATTGGTGTCCCAAGTGACGAAATCCGAGAAGTTGTTTCGTTGGAGCGTGACCGTTTTGATGCCGCCCCATGTTTGCCCGGTGTCGGTTACTCGCAGCGATTCGGTTTCGGTGGACAGCCGACCGTCAGCGTCGGTCATCGCCACGTCACCTTCAATCGAAATCAGCGCGTCCTCAACGGGTTCCCCTTTGTCCAAAACAAGCAAATCAAGGGTGGACGAGGCGGTGAAAACAGCCCCGGTCTGGGCCATAACGGTTCCATCAACGCTTCCCCCAGTGATGTCCACCTCGCATCCGGGCTGCACCGTGAGACTTCCAACGACGGTGAGATGAATCGAATCCCGAGGACTGATGCATCCCCACTGGACGTCAGCGAGAACGGTCAGTCGATCCGTCTGTGTGCCCGTCAGCATGCTCTGTCCACTGGCTTGAACCGCATCCGACTCGAGCGAGGCATCCACGCCCGTGATGCGTCCGGTTCCCACGAGCGTGATGCTGTTTCCTTGAGCGACAACCACCGTTGTCGAAACCAAGGTCAACGCACCGTTGTTGGCGACGGTGAGGTCGCCGTTGATTTGGTGCGGCTGTCCGTCGGGTCGCGGGCCGAGAACGACGTCTTGACCTGAGGAAACGGTCCAGTCGCCGTCCGGGATGACCGGAACCTGGACGGATTGGCCCGTTTGTCCGCCGTAGAGGACCACTCGCGTACCGGCACCGTCGAGCGTAGCGTCAACGGTCGAACCCGAACCAATGAGCGGTAAAGTGAGGGCCCCGTTGGCGTTGCTCTTCAGCTCAAACCCGTGAACAGCAACGTTGGCCTCGACGGGTGCGCCTGCCAAGTCCGTGAACGTGACGTCGGTTTCAACAAATCGGTACGATGCGGAGGTGCTGATGGTTGGATTGGAGGTGGAACCGTAGTACAGCGTACCGTCGCCGAGCGCGTCCGAAGCCGATTGCGCAGTGTTTTGGGGCGAAAAACTGCGCACCGTCGCGATGCTTTCGGTGGACAACATGAGGGGGGTGTTGTGAAGTTGTGCCGTCCACGACGAAAGGTGGAGCGAGGAAGCCCCCTCCATGAGAACACCCCCGTCTTGCGCCAGCGTGGTCAAATCCTGACCAACGTAGGTTGAATCCTTCAAATGCAAGCCTACGTCGTGGCCTATGTTGGCCTCCATCGAGCCGATGGAAGCCGTGCTGTCCTCGAGCAGCATCCCCGTGGAAACGTTTCGTGAGGTAAAACGGTCGAGCGTTAAATCGCTGTACCAGGCCTTCAGTCCGAGCGAAGTGCGGTCGGCGGACGTGAACGATTTTTCAACGACAACGCTCGACCATTCGTGGTGTCCGCCCAAGACGCTGATGCCGACTGCATCGCTGGTCGTCGATTGAACCACTGCGTTGGAAAGGGTACTCGTGGGCGTTTGAATGGAAAGCCCTGTGGTGGAAGCAGACGCCGTCAGGTTGCTCCACACGGCGTGCCCTGCGCCCGAAGCCTCAACGGCCTGATCGAGGGCGTTCACCGAAACGTTGTCCATGACCGAGGTTCCTGAACCCGACCACGAGACGCCGAATCGCGGGTCGTCAAGCGAGACGTTGTTCAGTCTGCACGTGCCTTCGCAACGCACGTCCACCGCCGGCCTGGTCTCGTCACCGCTCGTCGATGTGAAGTCAACGTTCGTTAAACTCAGCGACGACACGCCCTGCCCAACCATCAAACGTTCACCTTGCAAATCGCCGTGTGCGAGTGAAAATCCGTCTGCATCCCCTGCGTCAATGCACAACGGCATGCCTGAACCTGTGAACGAGGTAATGGTGGACACGGCGCCTGAAACCGTGGCAATGCCCACGCTGGCGTTTGTGATGGAGAGGTTTGTCAGGTTGAGCGACCCGTCGAGCGCCTGGACGCCCACACCCGCTTCGGAGACCTCGAAGTCTTCCACGTGCGCTTCGGCGTGATTGGCGAGACCAACAGCGACTTCATGGGCATCGCCGTTGGTGAGGTTGAGCGCCCCGGTTTCGACGTAGACGGCTTCGTAATCAATTCGATTTGCTTCCAGTGCCGTGATGTTGGCAGAACCGCCGACAACCGAAACACCACGGTAGGCGTCGTTAACGGTGATGCCGTCCCCAACCAGTTCACCGCGCACCAGCACCCCCGCTGAGGCGTTGGCAACCACGCTGTCGGTGAGGTGCAACAGGCCACCGGCTTCAACCACAATCCCGGGCCAGAGGCCTTGTCCGTGAGAGCCCTGTGTTTGTGGAACCACCGACGAGTAAAACTGCGCCCGGTCGGCCACCATCGACCCCTCAACGTTGATGCTGTACGTTCGAGCGTCAACGGTTGCGCCCGGTTCTACGGTCAACGTGGCTCCGCTCGCCACCGTGATGTTGCCCGAGAGAACCATGTCGCCCGTCCACGTGGTGTCGACCGACACCGTGCTGTCCACAGCATTGGCCATCGGGAACGCGACCACCAACAGGAGCAGGCAAACCATGCCGTACGCACGTCGTTGTCGCATGGAGCGGCGTCGAAGTGGCGCCATATCAAGGATAAGGCTTCGGGACACACAAAGTGTTCACACGGAGAGGAAAATGGTGGGCCCGCCCGGATTTGAACCGGGGTCTGACGGCCCCCAGCCGCCAAGTATAGGCCAAGCTAACCCACGGGCCCGAGGAATTCCTCAGTTGCGTGCAGCACTGAACGGTGCGACCTCTTCGATCAAATCGAGGTGGCCGACGTACATGCGGCGACAGCAGTAGCGCTTCAGACCGACATCGTCCATGGCTTCGGATTCTGACTTGCCATCGGCAACCATCTGCTTGTATTCTTCCCACTTGTGCGCAATCACGGCGCCACAACTGAAACATCGTACTGGAATAATCATCATCTCACCTCATCGATACGACTTCTGCTTCTTGCGTCGAGCCCCACGACCGAGTTGGTGCTTTGGCTCCTTTCGGCGTGGGTCGTTGACGAGCAGGCTGCGGTCGAAGCGCAGGTACTCGTCGCGGAGTTCTTCGTCAATGCCTTCAGCGCCACCGTTGTAGTGGACGAGGCCTCGGGCAATGGCCGTTCGAATGGCGTCGGTTTGGCCCATGATGCCTCCACCGTTGGTGGTGATGGAAATGTCGACCTTGCTCAGTCGGTTCATGGCATCGGCAATGACCAGGGGCTCCATCGACTTGCGGCGTGCAAGTGACGGTTGAAGGATTTCGATCGGTTCGGAGTTCACACGGACGCGCCCTTTGCCTGCTTTGACGGTCGCACGGGCGACGGCGGTCTTTCGCTTGCCTGAGGATTCAACGGACTTCTTCTTTCGTGCCATCACTGGTCACCTCCCGTCCAGCGGTGAGCAGGTGCTCCAAGGTTTGCACTGACGTCGCCCAGTCGAATGAAGCGGTCAGGCAGGTTGCGGCGGAATTTGCTGTCGTCCCCGTGCTCGTGGCCTTCTGGCAAGTCGCCGGTGAGGTGGCTGGGGCATCCGATTTCAACGCGTAGATTTCGAAGGGCTCGTCGACCGCTGCTCTTCTTTTGGTAGGGCAACATGCCACGAACGGCTCGCTTGAGAATCATGTCGGGCATGCGAGGGAAGAACGGCCCCTTTCGGGCGTGGTTCAACTCGTACTTCTTGTGGTAGTTGTCGAGCACCGCTCGTGGACGCCCGGTGATGATGGCCTTCTCGGCGTTGATGATGATCACCTTGTCGTCGCGATCTTCTCGGGCAGCCTTCAACAAGATGTCCGCCGAGGCGGAGGCCAAGCGGCCGAGAATGAGGCCGTCAGCGTCAAACACGTAAGTGGTTGCATCAGCCAAGGATAACAACCCCCGTTCCTGTTGGGTTTTCGGTCATCAGCTCACCGTAGGTCATGATTCGACCACCGGCGGCTTCGATTTTCTCACGGGCACCGTTGCTGACGCTGTAGGCGGCGATGGTATGGCCGTTGGTCAACTCACCTGAGCCGAGCAGCTTGCCTGGAACGAGGATGGTGGCACCCTCGGGGGCGTAGCGGCTCACACGGCTCAGGTTGGGTTGTGCCCAGTTCTTGCGACTCTTTGAGAGGCGCAAGGCCACATCTCGCCAAACTGCAGATCCGGTGTCGCGAGACTGGGCTTTCAGCTGGTTGATGGTATCAACCAACTGGGCGTTTGTCTTACGTTCTGGGTTGCTCATTTGACTCCCTCGATGCTATGAAGCAACCTGCCGACCGTCCATCCCGTTATGAAGGCACCGACGCGGAATCAACCTTCATCGCGCCACAGGCACACGGTTTTGCCGTGCTTGAACGCATCATTCAAGGAGAATGTCGCCCTTTGCATCGAGCAGTTCGACCGTCAGTCCTGCTGCTCGAGCCTGCACGATGATCTCGTCGTGAAGCATGTCCGAGAAGTCGTCAAGCGCCCCCAAAGCGGTGATGCCTGCGACGTCCGTCAACCGGTCGATGAGGTGATTGAGAATGCAACTGACGCCGTAGGCTTGACCAGCACGGAATGCGTGATCGGGTCCGCCCACCTCGGGGTCTTCGGCCTTCATTCGAAGCATCACCGTTTGAGAGTACGCCACCAACGCTCCGTAAATGGCCTCAATGATCGCTGCGGCTTCGACGTCGCCCAGCAGCATTTGTGAATCGGCCAGCGCCGCGCGCACTGCGCTCTCGTAGATTTGGTGAGCACCGATTGTGTCGGTTGTTTCGATTTGCATGGCTTGGTCAATGAGAGACTTCCAGTCGTCCATGGGCCAACTCACGAGCCTTCACCCTTTGAAGGTTAAGGCTCCGACGTTGCCTCGCTCTCGCTCACCCCACCCGAGCGGCGGATTTCACGGAGGGCCTCAAATTTTGAAGTCGGTGCCTTCACCCTCGACGATGCCTGCTTGACGCACCGTGCCGTCGGCTGCGACGAATTCGCCCGCCTTGGTCAGGTTGTCGTAAATGCTGGAAGTGTCGATTCGCTTCACAACGGCTTCCTCACCCAGCGACATGGTCAACGAGTTGGTGATGGCCCCGAGGGTCTGCATGGCACGGTCTCGATGGGTTGCATCGATGGTGTGCTCGGAGTATCGGGCCTCTTCGAAGATCGACAGGAAGTCGTCCAGCTGATCGGCCGGCACCATGTTGAACGCCGTGCGAACCGCCGCTTCGAACTCACGCGCCGTTTCGTAGACCTTCTTCATGAAGCCGTACTTTCGGAAATGCTTCACGAGGCTCTTGTAGCAGTCGAAGATGGCTGCGATGTACTCGTTGCTGGCCTCCAACTGCATCATGGCATCGGTCAGAATGCCCCGCAAAGCCTGAACTTGGCGCTGCTGTTGCACGCGCTGGTAGTAGATGGCTCCGGCGATCAGAAGCGCCATGAGGATGACGGCGAAACCGATGAGGTTGCCCGGAGAGAACAAACCGCTGGAAGCGCCAAGGGCATCGGCCTTCTTGTACGTGATTTCATGGGTGATGTTGTTCTGAGACGCTGCGAAATAGGTTGAACCGGGGTAGTACGCCGTGATGCGCCACTCGCCGGTGCACTCGGTACCGTCACAGCTCCGGCCGACGAAGGACCACTCGAAAGAGGCGGTTCCCTGCTCGTTGGTTCGGGTCTTGTTGTTCAGATCCGAGACCACCCAATTTCCGGATTCGGTGTCGAAGAACTCGTAGGCGAAGATGACTTCCTCGTTCTCAACGGCCAGATCCAGTCGATCTCGAAGCAGTGCGATTTCGCCGTAGATGAGGTCGCCCTCGTCGGCTCCGTTTGCGCCGCTGTTGCTCCACGTCTGCTTGACTTGGAGGTCGACCCTGGAACGTACAAGCACTTCGATGTCCATTGCGGAACCGTTCAGTGCGTTGCTGCTGTCCTTGTCGCAACCACCGGGAATGTTTCGGTCGGGCTCAAACGCCACGCGGAGCGTTCGGAACCCTTCCAGCTTACCGCCGGTGGTTTCCACGCCTCGCAGCGTGGGGTTCTGTTGCGGATCACCGCTGAACCACTCAACGGTGCCGTCGATGTCGCTGGTGCGCACGGTGGCGAGCGGTCGAACGTTCTCATCGCGGTCCATGTAGATGTTGAGGCACTTGCCGCCAACCGCTTGCCCGTTGGACTGCGCGAGGAAGGCGTCAATGTGGAACGATTCCTTGAGGTACAACACCGGGTATCGAGAGCCGTTTGGTGCGACGTACTGATCCACGCTGGATTTGAACGGTCCAACTTCGGTGATTTGCAACGTGGAGTTGGAGAACACGTCAAATTCGGTTTGAACGGTCCTGTTCTCGTAGCGATAAGCGTCGTTGTTGTCGTACGCAGAGTAGGACACCGTGACCTTGGCCTTCCCTGCCATGACGTCCGAGAGTGGACAGGTGATGGCGAAGAAACCGTCAATGTTGGTGGTGCCCGACTGACAAGCGACGGGTCCGGTTTGACCGTTGACCATCTCGTAGTTCACGCGGATGCTTCGGTCGGTCAGGTTCACGCCCAATTCGTCGCTCAGCTGGCCGGTGACGATCATCGGCTTGGGAACAACTTCACCCGTCAGAGGATCAATTTCACTGGTGTAAACGATTTGGTCGTCGACCGTCATAACGGTTCGACCAATGAGGTTGAAGCCGTTGGCGTTGTTGGTCATGGTCAGACGGAAGTGGTCGTTCCCCGGAACCGACGTGCACGGGTCCCACGCACCCTGAATACCAAGGTAGGTCACGTCGAGCGGCTGGCAGCCCTCGTTGGGGAGGGTTTCCTGGAACCGCAGAATAACGTTGACCGGTCCGAAACCATCGGGGAGGAAGGACTCGGGGTCGGCTCGGAGAAGAGACGGGTTGAGCGGGGAGATGTTGGACTTCAAGCATCCAATCGATTCCTCAACTTCCAACCCGTCGCCGTCAACGTCCCGGTCTGGCGTCCCGTCGCCGTTACCGTCGTAGAAACAGAGATGGGAACCGTCCGGCTCAACCTCGGGCAGCGAGATGACACCTGCGTTTGGAGCCAGCGTGGCCACGACTTGCCTGTGAAGGGTTCCTTGGAAGTCGGTTCCTTCAAAGATGACGTCAACCAAGCCACCGTACGGTGTTTCACCGCCCGATAGGGCCGTTCCACCCGCATCCCTTACCGCCGTCTTGTTGTCGTCGGAAACCTGTGCGGTGAAGTCCCATTTGTCTCCCGATCGCCGCAGATTGTCCTCGGTTGAGATGACCTGCATGTAGGTGCGGGAAACGACCCACACCGATTGCGACACGGTGGTGCCTTTCAGCAACGATGTCCCGGCGTATTCGAACTGCAGCGTGAAGTTGCCCAGGGCGTCGGTGGCCGAAACGTTGAACGGAATTTCGAAGAAACCGTTGTTGTCGGTGAAGTTGACGCCCGTTCGCCCGTCGAACGACCACGTGTAGTTGACCGCCGCATTGCGGACAGGCTGGAGAGAGTTGTCGACCAGCTTGGCCTGAATCGTGGTGTTGGTGTTTCGATAGAGGCGAGGCAGCGAGGTCGTTTGGAAGTCGGTGGTGCCAACCACGGTCACGTTGATGTAAGCGCCCGTTGGTGCGAGCGTCGACGAGTTTCCAGTGAAGTAGTAGGCGGAGTTGGTGAAGTCAACGCGAAGGCCGTAGGTGCCCGAGCCGTACTGACTGTACCACGACCAGTTGTAATCGTACGCTGCGTCGCCGTCCTTCATGATCGGACGCTGGGTGTAAGCCGTTTCGCCCGCTCCAAGGAATTGACCGTTCTTGTCAACGTCCACCTGGAGTGCGATGGGGTCCTGATCCCACGGATCGTTGGTCCGGTTGGTGACTTTTCCGATGACTTGGAGGGATTCTCCGGTGTTCATCTCAGGAACAATCTCGCAGCGCACGGGGCTGTTCGGGTCGGTTCGATCCACGGGTCCGCACGGCGGCAAATTGCTGTCTCCGCCGTTCACCAGTGCGATGAACCAGTGCGTACCGTTGGCTCCGAGGAACGGACGCAGCGCCGCTGCTTGACCGGTCAGGCCGGTCGGCGTACCGTCCCACGACTTCGGGTAGGGCTTGAACGCGGCCACGTCGTTGTAGTCAACGCCAGCGTTGTCGAGCGCAGGCTGATGGAACAAGGTCGACCAGTCGCCGAAGGTGCCGTCGCCGTTGTTGACGGTGGCATCGTAGTAGTAAATCGGGCTCAAACCGTCGAGGATGAGCGTTCCTTCGATGTTCATGCGATGCATGATGCGAACGGAGAACGGTTCGGCTTGATCGCCGTGCAAGTACGGGAACGGCCATTCGTTTGCCAGTTCCGGTGAGACCCGCGCAATGATTTCGATGTCCCCCGCCGGCAGACTGGTGTTGGTGTAGTTGTAGCGAAGGACGTCGCCGTTGCCGTCGAGGACGACATCGTGTTGTTTGGTCAAGTCGTTCCAAGCAATCTCTTCGTAGCCTCCGGGAATCTGTCCCTGGCCGTTGTCGGCGGTCGAATTCCACTGAACCTGTTTCCATGTTCCGCTGATGCCCAAGTCCTGCACGAAGGTCAAGGAAGCCCAGCCTGATGCGTCTGTACGGTACCCGTTGTTGCCCAATCCGGTGAAATTGGTCGGTTCGGTGAAGTTGCCGAACAGTCCACCAAAGATGGAGAAGGTGATGGGAGAATTCTTGATGCGGTTGTCGAACAATCCGCGATCCCAGTCTGCGGCGTAGTGCGCCTTGAAGTCAAGCCAGAAGGGTTGCTCGTCGCTTCGGAAGTAGGTCCATGCCGAGTAATCAACCGTCATGTTGGCTTCAGCACCGACAAAGTACGATTGCGACTCGTTACCGTTGAACGCAAACATCTCCGTCACCTCTGCGTAGACTCGATAGGTGGTGTTGTCGCCCACCGTGAGGTCCTCAGGGTAAAGGAACTGTCCAACGCTGAAGTTTCCTGCCGCATTCGTGAGCACGTCGATGGTCTCGATGGCCGTGGTGTTGTTGGACGTCCATTCGATGTGAACCTGCACGGGCATTTGGGGTGCAGGCTCAACCACGGCGGTGATGGGGTTCAACCAGTCCACATGACCGGCAAAGATGGTCGGACTCTGGGCGTCAAGCCACAGGTTGTCGGGGAGGTTGAGCGTGATGTACGTTGGTGGTTTGTCGTCGGCATCCAATCGGCCGTCGTTGTCGCTGTCCCAATCCGACGTCAAATCAGCGTCTTCAACCTGATCGAAATCAACGTCGGTCCGTGTGTCGTTGTCATCGTCGTTGTCAATGGCGTCTGGACCGGTGGACGGATCGGTGGGGTTGGCGATACCTTCGCCGTTTCCGAAGTCGTCGTGGTCCCACGGGTTCGTGGAGTTCCTGTCAAATCGAGTGGGCCAGAGCAGGACCTCGTCCTCATCGTGCATGCCGTCCTCATCGTCGTCTTCATCGATGTCGTCGCGCGTGCCATCGTTGTCGTGATCAAACGGTGCGGTGATGCTCACCAAAAGTTCAGCCGTGTTGGTGAGGCCGTCGCCGTCCCAGTCGTCGTCGGCCCAGTTCAGGATGCCGTCGTTGTCGTGATCCCACGTGGATTGCTCTTCGCCCCAGAAGCAACCGGCAAGCTGTTCCTGGTCAACGTCGAGGCGTCCATCGTTGTCGTCGTCGGGGTCCTCGCCGTCGGGTACGCCGTCGTTGTCGTTGTCAACGTCGTAGATGCTGGGCGAACGCAGACCTTGGGACATGATGCCTTGATCCCAGACGGCTTGGTAGAATCCATCGTCGTCAGCGTCGGCATCGTTGCCGTCGTCATCGTTGTCGTCGCAGTTTGAACCCGTGAAGAAATTCCCGTTGTTTTGACCGGTGTCGTCGTCGAAGTCAAAGTTGCTGTCCACTTCAAAATAGTCCCACACGCCGTCGTTGTCGTCATCAACGTCAAACCAATCAAAGATGGCGTCGTAATCGTCGTCGAGATCGATGGTGGAATTGGTGAAATCGCCGTCGATGTCGCCGTCAACGTCGTTCTTGAGAAGGTCTGCACCCAGCTCATCGGGGAAGTCGGCCTCGGGGCCGTTGTCTGAATTCCACTGCCAGATACCGGTTTGCAAACCAAACCACGTCATGAATGCGTCACGGTTGTCGGTGATCTGGGTGTAACTGATGGCCGAATCGACGGTTCCGTCCCCGCCGAAGTCGTAGTGCCAACAACCGATGCCCTCGACGGGCGTGCAGCTCCAGTTGCCCGATGGTCCTCCGGTGGTTGGGCCCTGATCGATAAATGCGTCCGGGCGTGTCGAGTACGGCGAGCCGAACTGAGCGTTGACGCCGTTTAGTGGCATCTTGAACGCCAGTGCATAGCTGTAGCCACAAACAAATCCACTGCCCAAATTACCAGCGGTCCAGCCGCAGGTCGTCATGTTGAATGAACCCCCCATCTTGATGTCGTTCACGTCCAAGATACCGTCGTTACCTTCGTCCTGGTCCCACCAATCGGGCATGCCGTCCGCATCCTGGTCGACATCAAGTCCGTTGATGAGCGAATCACCGTCGGAATCAATGTCCCAGTCGTTGCCACCGTTGTAGGGCGACCACCGAGCGAACATGAACCAGTAGAACTCCGGCACAACACCCGGGGTTGGAGGGGTGGTGGTCGCGTCGTAGCCGTTGTAGTTCAGAACGACGTCAGCGAAGGGGTAGTGGTGGAACACCATGTTCCAATAATCGGTGGCGTTGGTGCCGTAGAGTTGGCCGTCAGCGGAACCGTCGAGCGAACCACCGTCGTTGACCGGGTAGTACGGGGTTTGGAACGCATCGGTTGCGTCAAAGTCAACGACACCGCAATTTCCGTCGTCGGGATCGTACAGGTCAGAGATGCCGTCGTTGTCGTCGTCCCAATCGATGCTGTTCTCGAGGCCGTCGCCGTCGATGTCGGAATCGACGTCGTTGGGCCCGTCGTCTCGATACAAGCCACCGTTGATTTGATGCAGGTCGTTGTCGTTGTCAAGGTCGCAGTCCCAATCGATGTCCAACACGTCGATGATGCCGTCGTTGTCGTCGTCGACGTCGTCCCAGTTGCTGATGCCGTCGCCGTCCCAATCGTTGAATTGAGAGAACGATGCTCGGCGGGTTTGGCAGCGTGGGTCAGGATTGACCGGGTTTGGGTTGGCTTGCGTCGGGCAGTTCCATGTGGAGACGTCGGAGGCTGCATCAAGCGGGAACGAGTCGTTTTCGTTCTCGATGTTGTCGTTGTCCAGGTCGTACGGTCGGTCGGCACCACCCACGGCAAAGTTGCCGAGGTTGTCGGGGGAGGTCGTACCGCCCATGTCCGTGTCAAGCCAGTCGTAAACGCCGTTGTAGTTCTGGTCAAACGGACGGCGGATGTCATCGTCGAGGTCGTAATCGTAGTCAATCTCACAATCGATGACGTTGTCGTTGTTGCCGTCGGCACCGGGAACCTCGAAGTCGGCCGAGGAGACGCTGGTGATGGTCAGGTTGCCCTTGGCATCGCCTCCGAAGACGGTGACCTCGTCGCCGACGTTGTAGCCCGAGCCGCCACGGTTGATGGTGGCCGTCGTGATGGCGCCGCCGGTTGCGACGATGTCCACCGTGAGGCCAGATCCGCTTCCCGGCGTGGAGGTTGCCACGTCGGTTGCGCTGTTGTAGTTTGCACCGCCGGTGGAAATGGAGACGCCGGTCACAGCGCCGTTTCGCAAGCCGGTGTAGTCGCTGGTTTGGTCGCCGTTGGTGTCGATTTCAATGCAGGCGTCCAAAATGCCGTCGTTGTCGTCGTCGGGGTCAACCATGTCGAGGATGCCGTCGTTGTCGTCGTCGGTGTCAGCCGAGTCAGGTGTACCGTCGTTGTCGTTGTCCGGGTCCAAGAAGTTCGGAATGCCGTCGCCGTCCAAATCGCCGTCGATGATTTCGTTGAACGACGCAACACCCTCCGGTCCTGGGAACACTGCAGGGTTTCCAATCCAACCACTGGAGCTTGCACCGGGGGCGTTCACGCGGTTGCGCTCCCAGTCAACGTAGTCAACACCGCCCGAGTACGCACGGTATTCGTTGAACGTCCAGATACGGGATGCATCGTACAACGGCGCCGTGTCGGACATCAGCGTTTGGATGCTGGCGTCGTACGGGTGAGCGTCGTTCACGTCGAGAACGCCGTCGTTGTCATCGTCGGTGTCAAAGTAATCGGGCGTTCCGTCTGCGTCGATGTCACAGGGCCAAGTGAACTGATCGATTCGACCGTCGTTGTCGTCGTCCTCGTCGTAGCGACCGGGGCCTGCTCCGTCGCTGTCTTCATCGGTGACGCCGTCGTTGTCGTGGTCCATCGGATTCTGGTCGGCGAGGTAGAAGTTGCCAACGGCACCGCCGGTCCAAGGGTGGACGGTCGACGGGTCGAGATAGCGATCCGTTGACACGTTGCGCGGATCAAGCCCTTGGGCTTCGAGTGCATCGTAATCGATGGGGCCTTCGAGGATGCCGTCGTTGTCGTCGTCCCAATCGTCCAGGTCGAGGATGCCGTCGTTGTCGTGGTCGTAGGGGTCCGTGCCGTAGCATCCGTCGAAGCGCTCGAGAAGGTCGTAAATGCCGTCGTTGTCGTCGTCAAGGTCGTCGAGATCGTTGATGCCGTCGTTGTCGTGGTCGCCCGCACGGGTTTCCTCGAGGAAGGTGGAATACGATGGAATGGCGGCTTCAAGGACCGAAAGGTCGACGATGATTCCCGACGAAACACCGGGGTCCGTCCACATCATGCTGGAGAGCGCCTCGTGAGCTGGGTCAAGCCCGGCGTCGTGAACGCCGTCCCAGTTGCCCTGCCCGCCCTGATCGGTGGATTGAACGGGCGTCATGCCCAGGCTGCCGCCTTGGACAAGTTGGGTTTGTTTGGTGGTTTCAGGGCCGTCATGAACGGTCTGAACAAGCGCGAGAAGACTGCTGGCCAGCATCAAAAAGACGATGGTGATGGCCATGGAGAGTCGTTGTCGCTCCTCAATGTGTTGTGTGTGTTGTTTTGACAGCATACGGGCACCTCGTAATCGCTCGTCCACCGAAATACCCTATTTCAAGGGCGTGGCGCGTATGTGCGGTTCCGTATCACTGAGCCATCTGCGTATCAACCGCAACCAAGCGCTTCGCTGGACGTGATGAAAAACGGGCATGAGAAAGGAGGCGCCTCGGGGCCTTGGCCCCGAAGCACCTGTTGTACCACTCGGAGAGCGTTCTTTGACAGGTGGTCATCGATTCAACTTCAGAATTCGTAGATGTCGAGGATGCCGTCGTTGTCGTCGTCGTCATCTTCGTAATCATCGATACCGTCGTTGTCAGCGTCGAATTGACCCGTAAGGTCGTTACCGTCGTTGATTTCAAACCAGTCCATGAGGCCATCGTTGTCATCATCGTTGTCGGTGAGGTCCCAGATTCCATCGTTGTCGTGGTCGTATCGGTAGCTGCCGGCAACGCCGTCGATTTCGTCAACATCGAGGATGTTGTCGTTGTCGTCGTCGGTGTCCACAGCATCGTCCATACCATCGTTGTCGTGGTCTCGGGACAGGTCTTCGCCCATCTCGCCAATGTCGTTTCGGTTGTCAATGCCGTCGTTGTCGATGTCCAGGTCAACGGCATCGGAAATGCCGTCGTTGTCATGGTCGTAGATGTTGGTGTTCGGGTTTGCATCGTTCACTTCCTCTCGGTCGTCGATGCCATCGCCGTCAGCGTCATCGTCTTCGAAGTCGTCGGTGCCGTCGTTGTCGTGATCCAATGGTGAATCATCGACCACGTCGGGAATACCGTCGTTGTCGTCGTCGTTGTCAACGTCGTTCGGGATGCCGTCACCGTCGTTGTCGTTCTCGTCCTGGTTGTCGAGCGTCTGGCCTTGCTGCTGATCGGACTGCTGGCCTTGCTGACCTTGCTGTCCGTTCTGCGTCTGACCTTGTTGCTGCTCGTTCTGACCGTTCTGGTTCTGACCGTTTTGGTCTTGGCTGGTCTGGTCGCCCTGCTGGCCGCCTTGTTCGCCGCCCTGCTGTTGCTGACCTTGACCGTTGTCCTGCTGCTGGCCTTGCTGGCCTTGCTGGCCCTGCTGGCCCTGCTGGCCCTGCTGGCCCTGCTGACCCTGCTGGCCTTGCTGGCCCTGCTGACCTTGC